>Ga0307374_10000128_pt1 | contig 132219 bp, 107 predicted proteins | sample OX3MG_FD_202532 | JGI IMG/M metagenome (GOLD analysis project Ga0307374, IMG submission 202532) | Soil microbial communities from Risofladan, Vaasa, Finland - OX-3 | ecosystem: Environmental > Terrestrial > Soil > Coastal area > Acid sulfate soil | place: Finland: Risofladan, Vaasa...
GCGCCCCACCGCCGGCGCGCCGCCGCGCTTCGATCCGGCCGCCGTGGGCGAGGACGATCGCCTTGCAGATCGCGAGCCCGAGACCGGCGCCGACGATCGTACCCTCCCCCGAGCCGCGCTGGAATTTGTCGAACAGGCGTGCCGGATCCCCCGGCGGCAAACCCGGCCCGTCGTCTTCCACGGCGATCCGTACGAACGGAGCGTCCGCCGTCGCCGACACGCGGACCGCGGTGCCCGCCGGCGTGTACTTCGCGACGTTGTCGAGGAGATTCGCAAGGACCTGCACGACCAGGGTCGCGTCGACGTATACCGGCGGCAGGTCCACCGCCAGGCTCAGCTCGAGCGGATGGTCCGCGAGTTTCGCCTCCACGCGTCGTAACGCGGCGCCGACGAGATCATCGACGGTTTGCCAGTCGCGACGCAGAACGACCTGGCCGGATTCGAAGCGCGTGAGGTCGAGCACGTTCGAAACCAGATCGGCCATGTCGCGCGCCTTGGATTCTATGGAACGCGCGAGCGAAGTGCGTGTCGCAGCGTCGATGTCGGCGTCGCGTTCGGCGAGCGTCGCGGCGGCGCTGCCGATCACCGCGAGCGGCGTGCGCAGATCGTGGGAAATCGACGCGAGCAAGGTATTGCGCAGGCTCTCCCGTTCCGCGGCGAGATGCGTCGCCTCCGCCGCCTCCGCGAGGCGCGCCCGCCCGACCGCGAGGCCGATCTGCGCGGCGAAGGTCTCGAGCAGATGCCGCTGTTCCGGCAACAGCACCCGCCGTCGATTGGCCGGCAGCACGGCGAGCACGCCGAGCCGTTCGTGCTCGTCGCCGAGCGGAACGTACAGGCCTGCCGACGCCGGCAAGGTGTCGGTGCCGAGGCCGGCCTGGCGCCCGCGGTCGAGAACCCATTGTCCGACCGCGAGATCGGCGGCGCGAAAAGACTGTTCGAGCGGCTGATCCTGCGGATGGCGCAGCTTGCCGTGCACATCCGGCAACAGCACGACCGCGGCGCATTGGAACACCTCCGCCAGGTGGCGCACGGCGACACGTGCCATGCCGGGGATGCCGCGCGTTACGGCGAGCTCGCGGCTCATCGCGTAGAGCAGCGCCGAACGACGCTCGCGCGCGCCGGCGACGCGCGTCTGCTGACGCACGCTCGCCGTCAAGTTCGTGATGACCAGCGCGACGATCAGCATCACCGCGAAGGTCATGAGATATTGCACGTCGGAAATCGCCATCGTGAACCGCGGCGGCACGAAGAAGAAATCGAACGCCGCGACGTTCAGCAGCGAGGTCAGGACGGACGGACCGCGCCCGAAACGCAGGCCGGCGACGGTCACGCCGAGCAGGTACACCATCACGAGATTCGACAGCTCGAACCGCGGGTAAAGCGCGAACGCAAACGCCGTGCACACGAGCGAGGTGGCCACCGCCCAGCCGTACCGCCGCCAGTTGAGCGGCCGCGGGTCTTCATTCGCCGCCGCTGCTGCCGCCGCCAGCGCCCGCCCGGCGGGCGAGCGCTCGTCCGCCGCAATGGTGATCAGGTCGAACCCGGCCGCCTGCCGCGCGAGCTGCATGCTGGTGGAGGCGCGCAGCCAGGCGCGCCAGCCGCGGCGCTTGGCCGAACCGACGACGACCCGCGTCGCATTGCGCGTACGCGCGTATTCGAGAATCGCCGCCGCCGCGGTCGGGCCATCCAGCGTCACCGTCTCGGCGCCGAGCGACTCGGCCAGGCGCAGTACGTCGATGCGCCGGTTCCGCTTCGCATCGGAGAGGCGCAGCAGGGCCGGCGTCTCGACGTAGACGACGGTCCAGCCGGCGTCGAATGCCGCGGCGATCCGCTTGCCGGCTCGCACCAGTTGCTCCGCCTGGTCGTCCGGGCCGACCGCGACCAGGATCCGCTCGCCCGCGAATCGCACGCGCGACCGCTCCGCCGGCAACGCGCGCGCGGCCGCCTCGACGCGCGCCGCGACGCGCCGCAGAGCGAGCTCGCGCAAGGCCATCAGATTGGACAGGCGGAAGAACCGTTCGACCGCGGTCGCCGCCTCGTCGGCGATGTACACCTTGCCCGCGCGCAGGCGCGCGAGCAGGTCGTCGGGCGGCAGATCGATCAATTCGATCTCGGCGGCCTCGTCGAAAATCCGGTCCGGCAGAGTCTCCCGCTGTCGCACCCCCGTGACCTGCGCGACGAGATCGTTCAGGCTCTCGAGGTGCTGAACGTTGACCGTCGTCCAGACGCTGATACCCTGATCGAGCAGTTCCTCGACGTCCTGCCAGCGCTTCGGGTGCCGGGGCGCGGGCTCGCCGCCGACGAGGTTCGAATGGGCGAGCTCGTCGACGAGCAGGATCGCCGGGCGCCTCGCGACCGCGCCATCGAGATCGAACTCGCGGCGGACGATCCCGCGATAGTGGATTGCGATCGTCGGCAGGCGCGGCAGCCCCTCGAGGAGCCGCTCGGTCTCGACGCGGCCGTGCGGCTCGACGTAGCCGACGAGCACGTCGGTGCCGGCCGCATGCACACCGCGCGCGGCCTCGAGCATCGCATAAGTCTTGCCGACGCCGGCGGACGCCCCGAAGAAGATGCGCAGCCGGCCCCGCTTCGCGCGGGCTTCCTCCGCCACGACCTCGGTGAGCAGCCGGTCTGGATCCGGTCGGATTTCATTCATGCGTCGGCAGGGCCGCTCAGGGCGTGCTTCGATGCAAGGCGTCGAGGGCGATGTTCAGCTCGAGCACGTTCACTCGCGGCTCGCCGAACAGGCCGAGCCACCGGCCTTTGGCTCGTGCCGTGATGAGCGCGCGCACGGCCGCCGGATTCAGTCGGCGAACCCGCGCGACGCGTGCCGCTTGGTAGTCGGCGGCGGCCACGCTGATCTGCGGATCGAGGCCGCTCGCCGACGCGGTGACGAGATCGACCGGAACCGGCGCCGTATTGTCCGGGTCCGCCGCGCGCAGCGCGGCGATCCGCGCCTTGACGGCATCGGTCAGAGCAGGATTCAACGGTCCGAGGTTCGAGCCGCCGGACGCCAGCCCGTTGTACGCTTGCGGCGTCGTCGCCGACGGACGGCTCCAAAAGTATTTCGGGTCCGTGAAACTCTGGCCGATCAGCCTGGAACCAACCGCCTTGCCGTTCTCGAGGATCAGGCTCCCGGCGGCCTGGCGGGGGAACAGCCATTGCGCGATCCCGGTGACGGCGAGCGGATACGCGATCCCGGTCACGGCCGTCATGATCAGCAGCAGTACGAGCGCGGGCCGGATCATTGTGTTCATGCGCAGCCGCTCCCTCAAACCAGATGCGTGGCGACGAGGCACAGATCGATCAGCTTGATGCCGATGAACGGGACCACGATCCCGCCGAGCCCGTATATTAGCAAGTTGCGCCGCAGCAGCACGGCGGCGCCGAGCGGCCGGTACTTGACCCCTTTCAGCGCGAGCGGAATCAGCACGACGATGATCAGCGCATTGAAGATCACCGCCGACAGGATCGCCGAGAGCGGGGTCGCGAGGCGCATCAGGTTGAGCGCATCGAGCTGCGGATAGGTGGTCGCGAATGCGGCCGGTATGATCGCGAAGTACTTCGCCACGTCGTTCGCGATGCTGAACGTCGTCAGCGAGCCGCGGGTCATCAGCATCTGCTTGCCGGTCTCGACGACCTCGATGAGCTTGGTCGGATTCGAATCGAGGTCCACCATGTTGCCGGCTTCCTTCGCGGCCTGGGTGCCGGTGTTCATCGCGACCGCGACGTCGGCTTGTGCGAGCGCCGGCGCGTCGTTCGTGCCGTCGCCGGTCATCGCGACCAGGCGTCCTTGCGCCTGGTGCTCGCGGATCAGCCGCAGCTTCGCCTCCGGAGTCGCCTCGGCGAGAAAGGCATCGACGCCGGCCTCCGCCGCGATCGCCGCCGCTGTCAGGGGATTGTCGCCGGTGATCATCACGGTCTTTATGCCCATCCGCCGCAATTCGCCGAACCGCTCCTTGATGCCTCCCTTGACGACGTCCTTCAGTTCGATGAGTCCCAGCACGCGCCCACCGTCGCTCACCAGCAGCGGCGTGCTGCCGCGGCGCGCGACCGCGTCGACGATCTGGAGAATCGCCTGCGGAAACGCGTGGCCGAGCGTCTCGATGTGCCCACGGATCGCCTGCGGCGCGCCCTTGCGGATGCGTCGGTCGCCCAGATCCACGCCGCTCATCCGCGTGTGCGCGGAGAATGCGACGAACGACGGGGACAGTGCCCCGAGATCGCGCTCACGCAGCTCGAAGCGCTGCTTGGCGAGCACGACGATGCTGCGGCCCTCCGGCGTCTCGTCGGCGAGCGAGGCGAGCTGCGCCGCATCCGCCAGTTCCTCCTCACTGACGCCGTCCGCGGCGACGAACGCCGCCGCCTGCCGGTTGCCGAGGGTTATGGTGCCCGTCTTGTCGAGCAACAGCACGTCGACGTCGCCGGCGGCCTCGACCGCGCGGCCGGAGGTCGCGATCACGTTCGCCTGCATCATGCGGCTCATCCCGGCGACGCCGATGGCCGACAGCAGACCGCCGATGGTCGTGGGGATCAGGCAGACGAGCAGAGCGACCAGCGCGGTGATCGTGATCGGCATTCCGGCCTTCGACGCCGCGACGCTGAATATGGAGTACGGCAGCAGGGTCGCGGTCGCGAATAGAAACACGAGCGTCAATGCCACCAGCAGAATCGTCAGTGCAATCTCGTTCGGCGTCTTCTGCCGCTTCGCGCTCTCCACCATCGCGATCATGCGATCGATGAAGGTCTCGCCGGGATTCGCAGTGACGCGCACCACGACCCAGTCAGAAAGCACGCGCGTACCGCCGGTCACCGCGGAGAAATCGCCGCCCGATTCGCGGATCACCGGCGCCGACTCGCCCGTGATCGCGCTTTCGTCGACCGAGGCCGCGCCCTCGATCACCTCGCCGTCGGCCGGCACATAGTCGCCGGCCTCGACCAGGACGATCTCACCCTTGCACAACTGATCGGCCCGGACGCTCGTGCACCGCCCGCGCTCGCGTGGATCCGGCAATTTCTTCGCAACCACGGTCTGTTTCAAGCCGCGCAGCGACGCCGCCTGCGCCTTGCCGCGCCCCTCGGCGAGCGCCTCGGCGAAATTCGCGAACAGCACGGTGAACCAGAGCCATGTCGCGACATTGCCGATGAACCATTGCGGCGCCTCGCCGCGCCCCGCGAGCGACTGGATCCACAGCAGCGTCGTCAGGATCGCGCCGACGTAGACGACGAACATCACCGGATTGCGCCATTGCACGCGCGGATCGAGCTTGCGCAAGGTATCGGCGAGCGCCGGACCGAGCAAGGTCCGGTCGAACATGGACAGTCTGTGCCTCGCCACCACGGCCGGCGGCCGCGCGCCCGCACCCGGATCGAGCGTCGATTGAATCATGTCAGACGCCCCATAAAGTGAGGTGCTCGGCGATCGGTCCGAGCGCGATTGCGGGTACGAATGTGAGTGCGCCGACCAGCAGGACGGTGCCGATCAGCAGAACCACGAAGATCGGTCCGTGCGTCGGCAACGTGCCCGCCGTGACCGGAATGCGCTTCTTGGCCGCGAGCGAGCCGGCAATGGCGAGCACCGCGACGATCGGCCAGTAGCGCCCGAGCCACATCACGAGCCCGAGCGCGACGTTGTAGAACGGGGTGTCGGCGGAGATGCCTGCAAATGCGCTGCCGTTGTTGTTGCCGGCCGAAGTGAACGCATACAGGATCTCGGAGAAACCGTGCGCGCCCGGATTGGCGGCGCCGGCGCGACCCGCGGCGAGGCTGACCGCGATCGCGGTGCCGACCAATACGATGATCGGCATCACCAGGATCGCGATCGCGCTCATCTTCATCTCGAACGCCTCGATCTTCTTGCCGAGGTATTCCGGGGTGCGCCCGATCATGAGCCCGGCGATGAACACGCCGATGATTGCGAATATCAGCATCGAGTACAGGCCCGTGCCGACGCCGCCGAACACCACCTCGCCGAGCATCATGTTGAACAGGGGCACCGCGCCGCCGAGCGGGGTGAACGAATCGTGTTGCGAATTCACCGCGCCGCAGGAGGTCCCGGTCGTCGCGGTGGCAAACAGGGCCGACGCCGCGATTCCGAAGCGCGTCTCCTTGCCTTCCATGTTGCCGCCGGACTGCTCCGGGGTCGCCGACTGGTCGACGCCGAGCGCCGCGAGCCGCGGATTGCCACGCTGTTCGTTGACCGTCGCAACGACGACCAGGCCCACGAACAGGATCGTCATCGCCGCGAGCAACGCCCATCCCTGGCGCGTGTCGCCGACGGCGTGGCCGAAGGCGTAAGTCAGCGCGGCCGGGATCAGCAGCATGAGGAACATCTCGGCGAAATTGGACAGCGTGGTCGGATTCTCGAACGGATGCGCGGAGTTCGCGTTGAGAAAGCCGCCGCCGTTCGTGCCGAGTTCCTTGATCGCCTCCTGCGAGGCCATCGGTCCCATCGGCAGCGTCTGCCGTCGCATGCTCACCTTCTGCATCACGGGACCGCCTGTCGGGCCCGTGAGCATACGGCCGGATGCGTCGGTCGTCGGCTGCTGGTACGTGACCGCCTCGATCGTGGTTACGGACTTGTCGGCGCTGAAGTTCTGCACGACGCCCTGGGACGCGAGCACCAGGGCGAACAGCAGCGCGAGCGGCAACAGCAGGTAGAGCGTCGCTCGCGTGATGTCCACCCAGAAGTTGCCGATCGCGTCCGTCTCGTGGCGCGCGAGGCCGCGGATCAGCGCGATCGCGACGACGAGGCCGGTGGCGGCCGAGAGAAAGTTCTGCACGGCGAGGCCTGCCATCTGCGTCAGATAGCTCATCGTCGTCTCGCCGCTGTATCCCTGCCAGTTGGTGTTGGTCACGAAACTGATCGCGGTGTTGAACGCCGAGTCGGGCGGCACATTGGCGAACTTCTGCGGATTCAACGGCAACCAGAACTGCGCCCGCTGCAGCGCATAGACCAGCAGCGCGCCGCACGCATTGAAGAGGAGGAGCGCGATCGCGTATTGCTTCCAGCCCATCTGCGCCGCCGGATCGACGCCGCACAGGCGGTAGATCCAATTCTCCGCCGGCGCGCCGAGACGCGTCAGCAGATGCCGCCGGCCTTGCATCGTGTCATCGACGTACCGGCCCAGCGGCTTGACGCAAGCGAGCACCGACGCGAGATAGACGACGAGCAGTGCCAGCGCCTGGGGCGTCATCAGAAATTCTCCGGCTTGAACATCGCGTACAGCAGGTAAGCGAACAGCCCGACCGCGAGCAAGCCGCTCAGCAGGTAGAACCCGTTCACTCGATGTTCCCGAGACGATCGACCGCATGAACGACCCAGTGGGTCACCGCATACAGACCGACGATGATCAAGATGTAGATCGCGTCCATACCGCCCTCCCTCCGACTTCGACGGACCGCGCGAGTGATGGTTCGCGCTTGCAGCGTGCAGGATAGGTTCCCAGCCGTTAAACCGTCGTTAAGAAAACGCGCCACCGCGCCCGACCGCGACGCGGCCATCCGGGCGGCATCGACAGATGGCGGCCCCGGTCCGGGTCACCGCGCCGGATTGTGAACTGACGCACGGCAACGCCACGGGCCGTGCCTATGCTTCGAAGTCGGGGATATTCGCCCGAGGCTTCGGGAGCCAAATGTCCGTGGTCAATCGAACCTCGCCCGCGAGGATGACGCTGGACGCTGCATCGGCTGCGGCGGGCGCGGTCGTGCCGGCGACCATGCAGCCCGCGGTGGAATTGACCGTCATCACGCAATCCGACGACTTGTTGTTGCAACTCGGACCGGCGCTCGGCGGCCAGGCCGCGGTGCGCCCGGTCGAGTCGCTCGACGAGGCGTTCGCGCCACGAACCGGACGGCGGCGCGCGCGACTGATCGCGCTCGATGCGCGCGATCCCGAGGCGGCGCGGCAAGCGATGAGCGCTGCGGCCAGCCGCGCGGCAGACGCGGTTTTGCTCGTCTTCGCCCCGGAAAGCGGGCTCTCGCAATTCTCAGCGGCACTGCGCGACACACCCGTGTTTGCGCTGCTATCGACACCGCTCGATGAGCCAACGGTGCACGCGACCTTCGAGCGCGCCGTCGCCGCCGCCGTGGCAAAAGCCGCGCAATACCAAGCAGGCACCCTAGAGAAGACCGCCGCGCCGCGGACGACGCCCGCAACCGGTGACTCCCGAGCCCAGGTCACAGCCGCCGCCGGCCGTCGCCGTTGGGGCCGCGCGGCGGGCGCGATCCTGATCGCAATTCTTGCCGCTGGAGCGTACCGGTATTTCGCCGGATCCGGCGCACGCGTGGCAGGCCTCGTGCCGCCGGTGCCGACGCGGCCGCCGGCCGAATCTGCACCCTCGATCGACCTGACGGTCGTGCAGGGACGGCTCGAGGATTTACTCGAGAAGGCGCGCACGGCGATGCGCGTGCGGCGCTACACGGATCCGCCGCAAGACAACGCGCTCCTCTTCTACCGTTCGGCGCTCGCCGCCGATCCGTCGAGCGCCGAGGCGCGGGACGGCCTGCGGCGCGTCGCGGGCGTGCTCAGTGAGCGCTTCGAGACGGCCATCGGCGCGGGCCACCTCAGCGGCGCGACGGTCGCGCTCGCGGAATTCGCGGCGGCGGCGCCTGAGGCCACGCGGCTTGCAAACGACCGCGCACGGCTCGCGGCGGCCGAAGCCGCGCGCCAGCGCGTGCAATTCGTGCGCCGGCAGGCCGAGGCGGATGCGCAGCGCCTGGCGGATCTCGCCGCCGCGCAAGGCGCCGCGCTGGCGCGCGAACGCGCGGCGACTCTCGCGAAATCCGCGGCGGCAGCAGCCACGGCGGCCCGGTCGGCACAGCTAGCGCGTGCGCACCTGGCCGCCCGAGCGCTGGCCCGTACGCCGGTCAAGGCGCCGGTGTCTGCGGCCGCCGCCGCACAGCCAGTCGCGCTTGCGTCGCGCCTGAAGCTCGTGCGTAATTTCCAGCCCCGGTATCCGGCCGCGGCGCTCGATGAGGGCGTCGGCGGCAGCATCGTCGTGCGGTTCACCGTCGATCCACGCGGCCGCACGCGCGGCATCCGGGTCGTCAAATCGACGCCGCCCGGGGTGTTCGACCGGTCGGCGGTCGACGCCGTCGAGCGCTGGCGCTACGCGCCGGTGCTGATCGGCGGCAAGGCCGTGGCGGTCCCCACCGACATTCTGATCCGTTTCGATCCGCCGCAATAACCGGGAGACTCGCGCATGATCGCCGCAGGGAAATTGGGCCGCCGCTATGCGGCAACGATCGCGATCGGCACGGCCCTCGCCGTGTCGATGGGTGCGGTGCTGCTGATGGGATTCCGGCTGGCGACCCGGCTGCACCGCGACATCGCCTCGCTGCAGACCGCGAGCGCGCTTCAGGCCTACCCCGGAGAACTCGTCCGCGAGATCGACACCCTGCGTGAGCGGCTCGAAGTGCGGGCCTACTCCGGCCGAGCCCTCGCCGAACTCCGCGATTCGGTGGAGCACGTCGATGTGCAATTGAAGCGCCTAGAAGCTGGGGACCGCGCCGACAAGGCGCTTCTCGACCGCAGCCGCGAACAATGGCGGCGCTACCACGCGGCCATCGATCCGGTGCTCGCGTTTCACGGCGAACCCTACCGCGACTCCGACATCGCCGGCACCACCCTCTCCCGGGCGGGTCGCGTCCAGTTCGTCAGGGTCAAGCGCGCCGCCCTGTTCGCCTCTGCACACACGCAAGTCTTGCGCGGCGCGATCGCCGCGGTTGCGAACCGCCTGCAGGCCTCCGCGTCCGCGGCCGCGATGCGGCTGCGCAGTCTGCTGCTCGGTGGCGTGCTCGCCGCATTGGTCCTCGCAGCAACCTGCGCACGCTTGCTGATCACGCGCACGCGCCATGAACGGGCCGCACGCGAGGCCCGGGAGCGGACCCGCGACATCCTGCGGACCGTGCGCGAGGGCCTATTTCTGCTCGATGCCGGCCATCGAATCGGCCCGGTCTGGTCCGACGCCATGCGTCGCATGTTCAACCGCGAGGATTTTGCGGGGCTGACCTTCCAGGACCTGCTGCAGAACCTGGTGCCGCCCGGCACGCTCGCCACCGCCACCAAGTACATCAACCTCCTGTGGGGCGAGCGCGCGCACGAGAACCTGATGAAGAGCATCAATCCGCTCTCGCAGGTTGAGGTAACGACCGAGATCGACCGCGGCGGCAAGGAGACGCGCTACCTGCAGTTCGACTTCCACCGGGTCAGCGGCCCGGAGGGGCTGAAGCACGTGCTTTGTACGGTGGCCGACATCACCGCGAGCGTGTTGCTGTCGCGTGAACTGCAGGAATCGCAGCTCAACGCAAACGCACAGCTCGACATGTTGATCGCCATGATGCGCACCGATCCCGTGCAGCTCATCTCCTTCCTCGACACGGCCGACGCCGGCCTGCGGCTCGTCAATGCGATCATGAAGGAGCCGGCGCGCAGCGACGCGGAGTTCCGCAAGAAGCTCGACGGCCTGCTGCGGGAGACACATTCCTTGAAGGGCGAGGCCGCCGCGCTCGAACTGCACGGCATTGCCGAGCGCTTGCACGCGCTCGAGGATCTGGTCCGCGGCTGCGACGCCAAGCGGGAACTGACCGGGGCCGACTTCCTGCCGGTCGTTCTCAAGCTCGACGAACTCATTGCGCACCTGCGGGGAGTGCGTGAGATCGCCTCGCGTCTCGCCGTGACGAAGGAACCAGCGGCGCCGGCCGCAGGCGCCACGTCCGGGGCGAGGCCCCGGGCCACGCTCGGGGCGACGCTCGGGGCGACGCTCGGGGCGACGCTCGGGGCGACGCCCGGGGCGAAGCTCGGGGCAGCGCTCGGGGCGAAGCCCGGGCCGACGCTCGGGGCGAAGCCCGGGCCGACGCTCGGGGCGACCCTCGGCGCGATGGCCGCGCAGCTCGCGCGCGACCATGACAAGCGCTGGACGTTCGCTGCAAGCGGCCTTGCGGACGTGCCGCCGCGCTATGCGAGAGCCGTCAAGGACTGCCTGATCCAATTGCTGCGCAACGCCGCCGTTCACGGCATCGAGCCGCCGGACCGCAGGCGCGCGCTCGCCAAGAGCGAGAGCGGCAGCGTCAGCGCGAGCTTTCGCAAGGCGAACGGGGCCTACGAACTGGTGTTCGAGGATGACGGGGCGGGCATCGCGCCGGAGACGATCAAGCAGGCGGCGCTACGCAAGAAGCTGATCACGCAAGACGAGGCGGCGGCCATGGACTCGCGCGCGGCGATGGCCCTGATCTTTCGCCCGGGGCTGTCGACCGCGACCCGGATCTCGATGGACGCCGGCCGCGGCGTCGGCATGGACGTGGTCGCGCGCAGCATCCACGCGGCCGGCGGCAAGATCGGTGTCAGCACCCGTCCCGGGCGGTTCACCCGCTTCCGCATCACGCTGCCCGCGCCGGGCGCGGCCGACAGCGCAGTGGCCTGACCATGTCCGCCGCGACAGCCCATCTTGCGGCCCGGTCCGCCTTGAAGCTGCTGATCGTCGACGACTCGAACATCGTGTGCCGGCGCATCGAACGGTCGCAGGAATTCGACGAATTGCGCGTCGTCGGCACCGCCGGCAACGGCCTCGAGGCGCTCGAGATGTTCGCGCGCACCGATCCGGACGTGGTGACGATGGACCTGACGATGCCGAAAATGGACGGCGTCGAGTGCATCGGCCGCATGGTCGCGATGAAACCGGCCGTGCGGATCCTCGTGATCTCGGCGCTCGCGGACAAGGCGACCGCGGTCGAGGCGATGGAGCGGGGTGCGAACGGATTCCTCAACAAACCCTTCACTGATCGGCAGCTCAACGAAGCAATCGCCGAGTTGCTGCGCTGACGGCTTCGCGGGAGACAGGACGCGCCATGCTGCAGGAACGGGAACTGAAGACCTTCGTCGAAGGGACGACGAATTTCTTCGAGGTCGCGGCGCAACAGCCGGCCTCGGTCGGCTCGCCCTACCTGCTGGAGGGGTCGCTGCCGCTGCATGAATATTCGGGGCTGATCGAGGTATCCGGCAAGCGGCAGGGCGTGGTGTGCTTCACGGCGCCGAAGGCGATGCTCGCGGTGCTGCTGATGAAGATGCAGGAGACCGATTTCAGCCACGAAACCATGCGCGATCTGGTCGGCGAGGTGGCGAACACCATTTCCGGCAACGCGCGCCGCGATTTCGGCGGCGATTTTGTGATTTCGCCGCCGAACGTGCTGTCGGGCGAGCAACCCTCGATCGCGCCGCGGCCGGGCAGCCGCTCGTTCATCATCCCGATCAATTGGCGCAGCCACAGTGCGAAGCTGGTCGTCTCCTTGAGCTGAACGCCGGCACCGGTGCCGCCCCCGCCGATTCATCTGCCATCACAGATTCTTGACGATTGCTGCGGCCGGCTGTAGCTTGCTGTGGCTTGCTCGGGCCCGCAGGGGTCATAGCTCCATCGACAGGAACCACGCCATGACCGCACCCATGTCCTCGACCGAGAAAGCGGAGCTTCGCCGGCTGGATGTGGCGCACCACCTGCCGGCGCAAAGCGACTATCGGCTCCAGGAGCAGCTCGGCGGCAGCCGGATCATCGTCCGCGCGCAAGGCTGCACGATCGAGGATGCGGACGGCACGCGGCTGCTCGACGGCATGGCCGGACTGTGGTGCGTCAACGTCGGCTATGGACGCAAGGAGCTCGCGCAGGTCGCCTACGAGCAGATGCTCGAACTGCCCTTCTACAACACCTTCTTCAAGACCGCCAATGAGCCGGCGATCCGGCTTGCCGCGCAGATATCGGCGCGACTCGGCCACGACCTCACGCACGTGTTCTTCAACAGTTCCGGCTCGGAATCGAACGACACCGCGTTCCGCCTGGCGCGGCATTATTGGTCGCTGCGCGGCGAGCCGCGGCGCCAGATCTTCATCAGCCGCTGGAACGCCTATCACGGCTCCACCGTCGCCGGTGCGAGCCTCGGCGGCATGAAGGCGATGCACGCCCAGGGGAATCTCCCGATCCCGGGAGTCGAGCACGTGCTGCAGCCCTACGCGTTCGGCGAGGGCTTCGGCGAGGAGCCGCAGGCCTTCGGGGCGCGCGCCGCGGCGGCGATCGAGGCGCGCATCCTCGAGGTCGGCCCGCAGAACGTCGCCGCGTTCATCGGTGAGCCGGTGCAGGGCGCCGGCGGCGTGATCATTCCGCCGCCGGGCTACTGGCTCAAGGTCGAGGCGATATGCCGCAAATACGGCATCTTGCTGATCGCCGACGAGGTCATCTGCGGTTTCGGCCGCCTCGGCAGCTGGTTCGGCTTCCAACATTTCGGCGTCAAGCCGGACATCGTCTCCATGGCCAAGGGCCTCTCCTCGGGCTATCTGCCGATCTCGGCGACGGCGGTCGCGGCGCCGATCGTCAAGCTGCTGAAGGACAAGGGCGGCGAGTTCATCCACGGCTACACCTACTCAGGACATCCCGTCGCGGCGGCGGTCGCGCTGCGCAATCTCGACATCATCGCGCGCGAACGGCTCGTCGAGCGGGTCGCCGAGGACACGGGGCCGTATCTCGCGAAGGCGCTGTCGCAGCTCGCCCTGGGGCCGCTCGTCGGCGAGGCGCGCTCGCTCGGCCTGATCGGCGCGGTCGAGATCGTCGCGCACAAGGGCAGCAACCGGCGATTCGGCGGCAAGGAGGGCCACGCAGGTCCCGTGGTGCGCGATGCCTGCATCCGCAACGGGCTGATGGTGCGTGCGGTCCGCGACACGATCGTGATGTGCCCGCCGCTGATCATCACGCACGCCGAAATCGACCGCCTCGTCGACACGATCGACCGCTCGTTGCGCGAGGCCGAACCGGAATTGCGTGGCCTCGACGCGGCGGCCTGAGACCGGCGCGCGGCCCGCGCCGGATGCTGCGGCGCCCCTGCACAGCAACGTGCACGCCGAGCTGTCGCGCCGCTTCATCACCGGCCGCGTCGTGCCGGGCGGCCTGCTGTCGACGCGCGGCCTCGCCGAGGAACTCGGCGTCAGCCAGACACCGGTACGCGAAGCGCTGAGCCGGCTCGCCGCCGAGGGCGCCGTGCAGATTCGCTCGAAGCGGCGCATCGTCGTGCCGACGATGACGGAGCTGCGCTTCCGTGAACTGTTGCGATGCCGCGAGCTGTTGGAACCCGAGGCAGCGGTGCGCGCGCTGCCGCACATCGACGGCAAGCGCCTGCGCAGAATCAGGCGGGTCGATGAGGCGATCGGCGCGGCGATCCGCGACGGCGATCTGCACGCCTACATGCAGGGCAATTTCGACTTTCATTTTCTGATCTACGACGCGCAGCCGCGGGGAATCCTCAACCGCCTGATCGAGATCCTGTGGTTGCAGTTCGGCCCCTACATGCGCGTCGTCTACGGCCGCGTCGGTACCGCCAACCTGACCGATCAGCACGAGATGGCAATTCGCGCGATCGGCGCGCACGACGCCGCGGCGCTCCGCCGTGCGATTCTTGCCGACATCCGCGACGGCATGGGTTTGATCGGTAAAAGCGGATTCGTGTATGCTCGGGACACGGATCTGTGATCACAAATGCCACCCAGCAACTGCCCGCAGGCGCTCGCGCCGAGCTCGATCCACGCGCCCTCGTACTACGCGGCGACCGCGAACGAGACGCTAGAGGCGCACGCGCTCACGGCCGACCGATCGGTTCCGGTTTGCATCGTCGGCGGCGGGTTTGCCGGCATCTCGGCGGCGCTGCATCTCGCCAAGCGGGGCGTGGAGGTCGTTCTGCTCGAGCAATCCCGGCTTGCCTGGGGAGCATCGGGCCGCAACGGCGGGCAGATTCACGTCGGCCTGCGCCGCGACCAAGCGTGGCTCGAGAAGCACGTTGGCGAGGCGGATGCGCGCCGCCTGTGGGAGCTCGCTCTCGACGCCCGTGCGCTCCTCGATACGCTGATCGAGACCTATGGGATCCGCTGCGACTTGCGCCCCGGCCTGCTGCACGCCGATCACAAGAGTTCTCGTAGCGCGGCCACGCGCCGCCACGTCGAACATCTGCGCGAGCGCTACGGCTACGGGCAGATACGTTTCGTCGGGCGCGACGAGGTGCGGGCGATGGTTGCGACCGAGGATTATCACAGCGGCTCCCTCGACGCGCGCGGCGGACATCTGCACCCGCTGAACTACGCCCTCGGGCTCGCCCGCGCGGCGCAGTCCCACGGTGCGCGCCTGCACGAGGACTCGCAGGCGATCGGCGTCGAACGCTCGGGCACGGACTGGCTGGTGCGCACGCCGCGGGCAAAAATACGCGCCTCGCAGGTGATCCTCGCGTGCAACGGCTACCTGCGCGGAATTTCACCGCTCGTCGAACGGCACGTGATGCCGATCAACAACTTCGTCGCCGCGACCGAACCGCTCGGTGAGGAGCGGGCGCGCGCCCTGATCCGCGACGGCATCGCCGTGGCGGATTCCCGGTTCGTGGTCAATTACTACCGGATCACCGCGGATCACCGCCTGTTGTTCGGCGGCGGCGAGACCTACGGCTACCGCTTTCCCCGCGACATCGCCGGCTTCGTCCGCCGGCATGCGTTGCGGGTCTTTGCGCAGCTCGCCGCGACGCGTTTCGAGTTCGGCTGGGGCGGGACGCTCGCGATCACACCAACGCGAATGCCGTTCGTTCGCGAGATCGCCCCAGGCATGTACAACGCCAGCGGCTTTTCCGGCCTCGGCGTGCTGCTCGCGCCCTACTGCGGCAAGCTTCTCGCCGACGCGATCGCCGGCGAACGCGCGAATTTCGAGATCTTCGCGCGCGTGCCGGTGCCGGCCTTCCCCGGCGGACCGGCCTTGCGCTGGCCGACGCTGGTCGCGGCGATGTCCTGGTACGCGCTGCGCGACCGGCTATGAGCGGGGAGCCTGAACCGACCTTGAAAGGAGTGCCGATCATGCAACGAACGATAGGCGGCGCCGCAACAGCGAACGATTGGACCGGGTTCCTGCGCGCCAATCCGCAGGTGGCGGCATTGGACGCGTTCGTCATCGACGTCAACGGCAACACCCTCGGCAAACGGCTGCCGATTGCCGAGGGCGCCAGAGTTTTCACCGACGGCGTGCAGTTCTCCGCCTCGGCGCTGATCGCCGACAGCCGCGGCCTCGGCCATAACGTGCAGGGTCTGGGCAGCTCCGACGGCGATCCCGACGGCACCGCGCTGCCGGTCCCCGGCGCGCTGTGCCTCGCCCCGTGGACGCGCACGCCGACGGCGCAGGTCCTGTGCGAAATGCGCCACGTCGAATCGCGCGAGCCCTACTGGTACGATCCGCGCGAGATTCTCGCCGGCGTCGTGCGCCGCTGCCGCGACGCCGGCCTGTATCCGGTCGTCGCCTGTGAACTGGAGTTCTACCTGATCGATCCGCGGCGCGGCGCCGACGGTGGCCTGCGCCTCGCCGGCACGGCGCAGGCCGATCCGCCGCGCCGTGCGGCGAACCTGTCGCTGGAGGCGGTCGAGGTGAACGCCGCATTCATCGACCGGGTCGAGGCGGCGGCGGCAACCCAGGGAGTGCCCGTCTGCGGCGCGGTCGCCGAATACGGCATCGGTCAGTTCGAGGTGAACCTGCGGCACGTCGCCGACCCGCTGCTCGCGGCGGACCACGCGGTGCTGTTGAAACGCATCGTCCGGGGAGTCGCCCGCTCGATGGACATCCAGGCCACCTTCATGGCGAAGCCGTTCATCGACCAGCCCGGCAGCGGACTGCATGTGCACGTCAGCCTCGCCGACGCGAACGGCGGCAACCGCTTCGCCGGCCCGGGCGGCGAAGCCTCCCTGCAGCATGCCATCGCCGGCATGCAGGCCATGATGTACGATTCTTTCGGCCTGTGCGCGCCAAACCTGAACTCGTACCGCCGCCACCTCGGTCCCTTCGTGCCGCGCAGCCGCGACTGGGGATACAACAACCGCAGCGTCGCATTTCGCGTCCCCGCGGCCCGGGGCGAGGGCAGGCGCGTCGAGCATCGGGTCGCCGGCGCCGACGCGAGCCCGCATTTGGTCGTCGCGGCGATCCTCGCGGCCATCCTGCACGGGATTCAGCACGAATTGCCGGCAACCTTGCCGGCGCAGGGCCGGGTCGAGAGCGCGCCCGACGGCGAGTTTCCCGACGGACTCCTCGCCGCGCTCGACCGGATGCGCAATTCGCCGTTGCTCGCGCAGTACCTCGCGCCGCGCTTTCTCGATGCGTTTCGCGAGCTGAAGCGCCGCGAGCATGCGGCGCTCATGCACGATATCGTCCCGCGGGAATACGATTTCTATCTTTGAGGACTTGGATGTGCCCGCGCACCCGCGGCCGGGCGCCACAGGGGCGTGCATGAGCAACACACTGAAGGCCAATTCCCTCTCGTTCTTCGAGTCGATCATCATGGGCGTCGCCGGCAGCGCGCCGGGCTTCTCGATCGCGGTCGCCATTTCCAGCCTGCTGATGACGGCCGGCCACGCCTCGCCCAATGCGATTCTGATCTTCGCCCTGCCGATGCTCGGCATCGCGATCGCCTACAAGGGCCTCAACCGCAAGATTGCCAACGCGGGTGCCGCCTACGAATGGACCAAGATCGGTTTCGGCAGGCTGTTCGGCTACTTCTCCGGCTGGGCGCTGTTGATCGCTTCGATGGTGTTCATGGTCACGGGCAGCGTGCCCCTGGGCACCGCGACGATCGACCTGTTCGACCCATCGCTCGCCGGCCACGTACTGCTCACCACCAGTATCGGCGCGGTATGGTTCGTCGTGATCGGGCTGGTGCTCATCGCCGGAATCGAGATCACGAGCAAGGTTCAGGTCGTGATGAGCTCGATCGAGCTGCTGATATTGTTCGGCATTTCGGTCGCGGCATTCCTGCGCACCGGGCTCGGCCACGCGGTCACGCCGTTCTCCTGGGCCTGGTTCGGCTTCCACTACGCGCGCGGCAATTTCGCGCCTTCGGCCCTGATCGTCGTCTTCCTCTACTGGGGCTGGGACGTCACCGCCAACCTCTCCGAGGAGACCCGCAACGACCGGCCGAACGCGGCCGGCAATGGCGGTTTCCTCAGTGTATTCGTGACCATCGCCTCGTTCATCGCCTTCACGGTCGCGACGTTGATGATGTTCACGCTGCATGCGGCGTCGGGTTTCTCCGACAATTTGATCTATCACGTGGCGATCGCGGCAGGCCTCGGCACGGCCGGCGGATACGCCGCGGCGCTCGCCCTGATCCTCTCGAGCATCGCAACGCTGGAGACGACGATGCTGCAGTTCTCGCGAACGCTGTTCGCGATGGGCCGCGACCGGGCGCTGCCGGGCTATTTCGGCGAGGTGCACGAGCGCACCGTCACGCCGGTGCGGGCGATGTACCTGCTGCTCGCCATCGGCCTCGTGGTGATCTTCGCCTCGAGTTTCATGCCCTCGATCGCGACGATCCTCGCCGATTCGGTGAACGCGATCGCGGTGCAGGTCGCGTATTACTACGGGCTCGCGGGCCTGGTCTGCGCGTGGCTGTACCGCAGCAGCTACGAGGATTCGCCGGCCACGTTCCTGCAGTACGCCGTGGTACCCGCGCTGAGCGCCGTCGCGCTGATCACGCTCGGGATTTACGCGATCGCGACATTCAACACGACCACCAGGCTGGTCGGCATCGGCGGCCTGATCGCCGGGATCGTCTTCTATCGCTCCGGCGGCTACCGCCGCAGCACCGTGGCGCTCGCCGAACCGCGAGGACCGTAGAAGACGTTCAGTGTATGGGCACGACGTAGCTCAGCATCACGCCCCGACGGGTCGGCAACACCTTCCAGTGCGCCGATCCGCCGGAGCGGTATTCGCGGTTGAGCGCGAAATGCGCGCTGGCGATGCCGAGGGCGGCGCCGGCGACCACGTCGGAGAGCCAGTGCGCATTGTGTCTCAGCCGCACGTAGCCAGTCGCCGCTGCGAGGCCATAGCCGAGGAACCGCCGGAGCCAGCGATACCGGTCGTTTCCCGACTCGGCGAGCACGGTGCCGATCGCGAACGCCGCGGTCGCGTGCAGGGAGGGGAACGACGCGCCGTGCTGCCGCCATTCATTCGGATTCGCGGTCTGATTCGGCCGCTCGCGTCCCGCCAGATATTTCAACGCGAAACCGGTCGTCGAGGCGAGCGCCCCGGCCTCGAGCATCGACCAGGTTTCATCGCGTCCGGCGTTCGAGCCGATCAGCGTCGCGTAGATCCCGGTCACGACCACCGCCGCCGCCGCCGGGATCGCGTCCTGCAGACTGTGCGGGTCCTTGCCGTCGAGCGCCGTCGGCGAGCCGGCGGTGAAGTCCGTTCGCACCCGGCCGTCGAATTGGTGCGCCGCCCCGATCGCGACGATCGCGCCGCCCAGGTATAGCCAGTCCGCGCGGTCCCAGCGCAGCGGCGCCGTGAAATATTCGCCGGTCTCGCGTAGTGCCCGCCTCGGACCGAACGAGACGTCGACGGCCGAACCATCGCCGTCGCCCCGTGCCCGCGCTGTGGGCACGGTCGCGCCGGAAGCGATCAGCAACAGGCACAGGAAGGCGCCCAGGCGGCGTTTGGCGCCCGAGCATGGCGCGCTTGCACCGGACGCGCGCCCGGTCCACTTGGTCTCGATGATTCGATCTCCCTCGTCGGTCGTTGTCCGTTTTGCGTGGCCGACCGGGACCCGGGAGCGGCCGTGGGGCACTTTACAGGATCGGCCCGCGAAGCGAAAATCCGCGGCCCCGAGCGATTCGAGGGACCCGGGCCGGTGCGCCGCTGACTGTCACACGACTGTAACAGTGCGCAACGATCATGCTTCGCCGGCGCGGACCCAAGGATCGACCTGCCGATCCGGTCGGCGGTCTCGATCACGACGATTCATAACACGAGGGAGACTGAATGCAACGCAATAAGTCGCTGGTGGTCACCGCTGCAGTCGCAGGCCTGATCGGCGCCGCCTCGCCCGCCAGTGCTCAAGGCGCGTCGAACGCCGGCTCGACGGCGCAGATGCAACGGCAACTGCAGCTGCTGCGCGAACAGATCGATGAGCTCCAGCACCGCCTCGACGCGCAGGCCGCGCGACAGCGGCAAACGCAGGCCGTGGCGAAGGCCGCGGCCCGGCAGGCCGCCGCCGCACAGGCGGACGCCGCGGCACTGCCGGCGCACCTCGCGGGCGAGCTGCAGACGGCGAAAACCGCACCCGGCGTGATCAAGTACAAGGGACTGCGCATCACGCTCGGCGGCTTCCTCGCGGCCGAGGCGATCTACCGCTCGCACAACCAGTCGGCCGACATTGGGTCTAACTTCGGCGCGATTCCGTTCAACAACAACGCGGTCGGGCACACGAGCGAGCTGCGCTTCACGGCCCGTCAGACACGCATCGCGGGTCTCGTCCAGGGCGATGTGAATCCTGCGACGCATCTGGGCTTCTACGGCGAATTCGACTTCAACGGCGCCGCCCAGACCGCCAATTCGAACGAGAGCAACTCGTTCAACCTGCGGATCCGCAACCTCTACGGCACGGTCGACTGGGACGATCTCGGATTGCACCTGCTGGCCGGCCAGAACTGGTCGCTGGTGACGATGAACACCCACGGGATCACGCCGCGCAACGAGCTGACGCCGCCGCAGATCGACGCGCAGTACGTGCCGGGCTTCGTCTGGGCGCGGCAGCCCCAGTTCCGGGTAACCAAGGACTTCGACCAGAAGCTGTGGCTCGCCCTGTCGCTCGAGAATCCGCAGACGACGTTCTACACCGGCGCGAACGCCCTGCCCTCCAGCGTGCATCTGGTGTACAACTCGCCGGCCGGTTCCGGATTCAACTCGGTGAACACGCTGTCGCTGAACCACGTTCCCGACGTCGTCGCGAAGATCGCGTACGAAGCGCCGATCGACGGCCGCGACGTGCACCTCGAAGCATTCGGCCTGTACCGTTCGTTCTATTCGCGCCTCAACTACGCGAACCAGAACACCGACGGCGGCGGTTTCGGCGTCGGCATCGTCGCGCCGCTCGTGCCGAACCTGCTCGACTTCCAGTTCTCGGCGCTCGCCGGCAAGGGGCTCGGCCGCTACGGCAGCGCGCAGCTGCCGGATGCGACCTTCGACCCGTCCGGCAAGCTCGTGCCGATCAATGCAGTCGACGCACTCGTCGGCGTGACGCTGCACGCGACGCCGATGCTCGACGTGTACTTGTTCGCCGGCGAGGAAAAGGAGAGTGCCGCCGCGTTCAACCTGAGCACGGGCACCGGCACCGTGGTCGGCTACGGCTACGGCAACCCGATGTACTCGAATGCGGGTTGCGCCGGCGAGACCGCGGTCGGTGCCTGCGTCGGCAACACGCGCCTGGTCGAACAGGGGACGCTCGGCTTCTGGAACCGGATCTACGTCGGAGCGTACGGCAAGTTCCAGTGGGGCCTGCAGTATTCCTATACCCAGCGCAATGCCTTCAGCGGCGTCGGCGGCACGCCGATCGCCAACGAAAGCATGGTGTTCGCGAGCATCCGCTACTTTCCGTTCTAGCCCGACCCATTCATGATCGAGCAATCCATGCGCGCATGAAGGCCGGAATGGAAGGGGATTTTCCGGACCGCTGTCAAAACAGCGACGCGTCCGCGTCGGCGACGCTCGCCGAGCCCTCGGCGACGATCGCCGCGAGCGCCGCCGATCGCGGCAGGATCTGGTCGCGGTAGAAGCACGCCTGCTGACACTTGCCGGCGTAGAAGGCGGGATCCGCGGCGAGGCTGCGCGCGGCGAGCGCGTGCGCGCCCGCCATTTTCCACGCGCCGAGCACGGTGCCGCACAGGTTCAGATAGGGCACCGCGACCGCCAAGGCGCGCTCGGCGCCCTGGCTCGCGACCCGCAGGAGCGTCGCGGTTGCCTCGCGCAGGGTGCCGATCGCCGCCCCCGCCGCGACCCGGCTGCGCAGCGCCTGCGGATCGGCCGTTTGCAGCGACGCGATCTCGGCGGCGGCGTGATCGAGGAAGGCGAACATCGCGGCGCCGGCGTCGCGCCCGATCTTGCGGCCGACGAGATCGGCCGCCTGCACGCCGCTCGTCCCCTCGTAGATCGTCGTGATCCGCACATCGCGCAGGTACTGGGCCGCGCCGGTCTCCTCGATGAATCCCATCCCGCCGTGCACCTGGATCCCGAGCGATGCCGAGCGAATGCCGCCCTCGGTCGACCAGGCCTTGATGATCGGGATCAACAGGTCGGCGCGCGCGCCCGCCGTGCGCCGTTCGCCCGCGTCCCGGGCATGCGCGGCCAGGTCGAGCTGCAGCGCACCGTCCAGCGCGATCGCACGCGCGGCGTCCGTTTCGGCCTTGATCGTCATCAACATGCGCTTGACGTCCGCATGCTCGACGATCGTTGCCGGCGTGCCCTCGCCGGTCGGCGCCGTGCCGGCCGGCCGGCCCTGGACGCGCTGGCGCGCCCAGTCGAGCGCCTGCTGGTAGGCTCGTTCGCCGATCGCGTAGCCCTCGAGGCCGACCGCGAGGCGCGCGGTGTTCATCATGATGAACATGTACTCGAGGCCGCGGTTCGGTTCGCCGACGAGGTAGCCGGTCGCGCCGTCGGCCTCGCCGTAGGACAGCACGCAGGTCGGGCTCGCGCGGATGCCGAGCTTGTGCTCGATCGACAGGCAGCGCAGGTCGTTGCGCGCCCCGAGGCTGCCATCATCGCCGATGAGCACCTTTGGAACGATGAAGAGCGAGATGCCCTTGGTGCCCAATGGGGCGCCGTCGATGCGCGCGAGCACCAGGTGGATGATGTTCGGCGTGTAGTCGTGGTCGCCGTAGGTGATGAAGATCTTCTGGCCGAAGATTCGGTACGCAGCGCCGTGCGGCACTGCGCGCGTGCGGATCGCGCCGAGATCGGTGCCGGCCTGCGGTTCGGTGAGATTCATCGTACCGGTCCACTCGCCGCTGATCATCCGCGCCACGAACCGGCTCCTCTGCTCCGCGGACCCGCAGCGCTCGATCGCCTCGGCCGCGGCGCGCGTGAGCATCGGGCAGAGATTGAACGCGAGGTTCGCCGAGGACCAGAATTCCTCGACCGCGGTGCATAGCACCGTCGGTGCGCCGAGCCCGCCGTGCGCGACGGAGCCGCCGAGCCGCGTCCAGCCCGCGTCGGCGAACTGCCGGTAGGCCTCCTTAAAAGCCGCCGGCATCACGACGCCGCCCGGCGTCCACTGCGCACCGGCGCGGTCGCCGGCGACGTTGATCGGCGCCAGCACCTGCTCGGCGAAATGGGCGGATTGTTCGAGGACCTCGTCGGCGAATTCGGCCGAATATTCGGCAAGGCCCGGCAGGCCATGCAGGCGGTCGTCGCGCGTCAACTCGTGCAGCGCGAACCGCACCTCTCTCAGCGGTGCGCGGTACATGGGCGTTCGCATCTCCGAGCCGGACGGGGCCGCATTCTAACATTGCAGCGGCCGTGCCATCGCTGTGGCCCTGCGCCGCGGCGCTCAGTCCCGCGTCCGGCGCCACCACCAGACGCCGTCCGCGGCACGATCGCGGCGCGCGCACCCGGACCAGAGAAGATGATTGAGATGCGCGACCGCCTCGCCGGTCGCCATGCCGAGCACCTCCGGACCGATCGGGCGCGCGAACAGGGCGCCGAATACGTCGACCGCGCGCCGGGGCGCGGCGAGCAGTTCCTGCAGACGCGCGAGCGCCGCGCGATGCTGAGCGGACAATTGGTCGAGCCGCGCGTGCAGTCCGGTGAACGGGCTGTTGTGCGCCGGCAGCACCAACACGTCGTCCGGGATCCGCAACGCGAGCGACACCAGGGAATTCTGCCAATCGCCGAGCGGATCGGCGTCCGGCTCCGTCGGGTAGACCGAGACGTTCGACGAGATCCGGGGCAGCACCTGATCCCCCGAGATCAGCAGCTTCAACGCCGGGCAGTACAGGCAGGCGTGCTCCGGCGAATGGCCGTTGCCGACGACGACGATCCATTCGCGCCCGCCGATCGACAAGCACTCGCCGTCGGTGATGCGTCGGTAGGAGGCCGGCAAGGGATGGATCATCCGGCCGAACGCGCCGAACTTCTCCGCATAGCGTGCGAGTGCCGCCGCATCCCAGCCGGTGCCCACATAGAATGCGATCGCGTCCGGCGGCGGCGTGCGGCCCGTGTCGGCGGCCAGCAACCGGCAGCTCAGATACTCCAGCCGCGTCATCCACAAGTGCGTCGCGAAGCGCTCCGTCAACCATCCCGCGAGACCGCAATGATCCGGATGCATGTGGGTCACCAGCACCCGCGTCACCGGACGCCCGTCGAGCGCGCCCGCGATCGCGGTTCCCCACGCAGCGGTCGCCGCCGCGGTATTCAAGCCGGTGTCGACGATCGTCCAGCCCGCCCCGTCGGCGAGCGCCCAGACGTTGATCCAAGGCAGGGCCGCGAACAAGGGCATGCGCAACCACAGCACGCCGGGCGCGACGCTCACGGCCGAGCCGTCGCCGGTCCCCGGCTCGGTCGCGAACGGATAGCGCAGCGCGGCGTCGCGCGAGGTTTGCACCGATCGGTCGGTCGAGTCCACGGCACATCCTCGCAAGCTTCGCGCCAATGGGTACGATCGTAGCAGAAGAGACCGTGCGACGCGCCCGTGCGCGGCGCGCGGCGGCGGCGCGGCGCTCAGGTGCCGCAGAAGGTGTGCAAAACTCGTTCCTCGGGCAGCGGCGGTCGCGCGTACGCGGCGCGCGGCTCGCCTCCGTCATAGGGCCTCGCGAGCACGATCGACAGCGCGGTGAAGACGGACAAGTCGTCGCACGACACGGCCGCCTCGATCGCGCGCTCGATCTGGTGGTTGCGCGGTATGACGGCCGGATTCACCCGCCGCATCGCCGCGGCACGCGCCTGCGCCGGCAGAGGATCGCGCGCGAGGCGCGCTCGCCAGACCGATGCCCAGCGATCGCAGTCCCCAGGCTCGGCGAACAACCGGCGCAGCTGCGCATCGGCGCCGGCGTCGCCATCGCCGTGCGCGCCCGCGGCGGCCGCGGCGTCTGCCAGTGCGCGAAACGCGAGCGTGTAGTCGACGCGATTGCGGTGCAGCGCCTCGAGCCACGCGCGAACGAGATCCTCATCGCCTTCCTCGTCGGTCGCGAGACCGAGCTTGCGGCGCATCCCATCGAGCCAGTACGCGCCGAATCGGCGCGAAAATGCCCCGAGAGCCGCGTTCGCGAGTTCGGCCGCGCGCGCCTCGAGCGGATCGATCAGCGGCAGGAGCGTCGCGGCGAATCGCGCAAGGTTCCAATGAGCGGCATGCGGCTGGTTAGAATAGGCGTACCGCCCGTGCTGATCGATCGAACTGAACACCGTCGCCGGATCGTAGACATCGAGGAATGCGCACGGACCGTAATCGATCGTCTCGCCGGAAACGCTCATGTTGTCCGTGTTCATGACGCCGTGCACGAAACCGACGTGCATCCAGCGCGCCACCAGCAGCGCCTGCCGGTCGATCAACGCTTCCAACAAGGCGAGCGGCGGCCGCGGCGCGTCGCTCGCCTCGGGGTAGTGGCGGGCGATCACGTGATCCGTGAGCACCGCGAGCGCCGCGAGATCGCCGCGCGCGGCGAAGAATTCGAAGGTGCCGACGCGAACATGGCTCGCGGCGACGCGCGTCAGGATGGCGCCCGGGAGGGCCCGGTCACGGACCACCATCTGGCCGCTCGCAACCGCGGCGAGGGCGCGCGTCGTCGGAATCCCCAGCGCGTGCATCGCCTCGCTCACCAGATATTCGCGCAACACCGGCCCGAGCGCCGCGCGACCGTCGCCGCCGCGCGAGAACGGTGTCGGGCCGCTGCCCTTCAACTGGATCTCGCGCAGCGCTCCGGCGCGATCGCGCACCTCGCCGAGCAGAATCGCCCGGCCATCGCCGAGCTGCGGCACGAATTGGCCGAACTGGTGTCCGGCGTACGCCGCCGCGATCGCTTCGCTCCCCCGCGGCAGTGCATTGCCGCCGAACAACGCGGCGAGCTCCTCCTCGTCGGCGCCATCGAGGCCGAGTCCGAGATCCGCCGCGAGCGCGCCGTTGAACGCGAGCAGCCGCGGACTCGCAACCGGTTCCGGGGCGGTGCGCGTAAAGAAGCGTTCCGGCAGCCGCGCATAGCCGCTGCCGAGCACGAGGCGGGCCTCGCCCTCCCGGTTCTCGTCGGTGCCTGCGGTCATGGCCGTCTCATCGCCAGGATGCTACGGGCGGGCGGACCCCGCCGCAAGCGCCGGCGCCGCGGGCCAGTGCACACTTGCGTAATGGTTCAACGGTGACTACCTTCGGCTGTAGGGGTCGACGGAAGCGCATGTCACGATGGCCGAGCGACATGCGCCGTTCCGCGCCCCCAGGAAAAGCGCGCGCGGCGCGTGACGCATCGCACACACGGCGCCGGCTGTGTGGTTCGAACTCGATGCCGAGCGGCATGCGCGCGCACGACCTGCCGACACGAGCAACATTGCCTGAGGGAGCCGTTCATGCATCCATATCCCCATCGTTACGAGGTTGGCGCGCAGGGTACGGCCGCCGGCCTGGTCGCTGTGACCGCCGCCGGGCTGCCGGCGCTCGACACCGCGGCACCCCCGGAGTTCGACGGCCCCGGCGGGGTTTGGTCCCCCGAGTGCCTGCTGGTCGCCGCGATCGCCGATTGCTTCATCTTGACGTTCCGCTCGATCGCCCGCGCCGGGCACTTCGAATGGACGCGGCTGCATTGCGAGGTGCAGGGCGTGCTCGAGCGCGTGTCGGGAGTTGCGCAGTTCACGCGATTCACGTCGCGCGCGCGCCTGGCCGCACCGCCCGGCGTCGACCGCGACAAGGCACGCGAACTGCTCGAGCGGGCCGAGAAGTTGTGCCTGGTCAGCAACTCGCTGCGCGGCGAGCGACTGCTCGAAATCGAGATCGTAGAGGATTAGGGCGGCGCGATGCGGATCGGCGCGCCGCTCGCACAGTACGCTCGGTATAGCACCTTGAGGATCGCGAGGGCGGGTCCGGGCACGAGCGCGTAGTAGACGGTCTGCGCCTGGCGCTCGGTCGTGACGACGCCGGCCGCGCGCAGCACGCCGAGATGTTGCGACAGCGCCGACTGGCTGAGGGGCACGCTCGCGTTGATGCCGCCGACCGAACGCGGACCGCCGAGCAGCGCACACAGCACCTGCAGGCGCTGGTCATTGCCGAGCGCCTTGAGCAGTCGCGCGGCTTCGCCGGCGTGCCGGCGCACGCCGGCGAGCGCGGGGGGATGGTTGCTGGTTCGTTTCATCGGCAATTGCTACTTTAGTACTTCGTGATATACAATGCCACGAGCGTTCACCCGCGGCGATGGCGCCGCATCAGGAGAATTACGATGAACATCGACCGTCTGGTATTGCGATTCGCCGGCCTTTTCGTGCTGGCAAGCCTGGTCCTGGCGCACTACGTCAATCTCAACTGGCTCTGGCTCACCGCGTTCGTCGGCGCGAACCTGCTGCAGTCCTCGTTCACGGGGTTCTGCCCGCTCGCCATTTTGCTGAAGAAGTTCGGCACGCGCCCCGGCAATGCGTTCATCTGAAGCGCGGCAGCGCCCATGCGTCTACTTCGTCCGGCTTTCGTCGCCGCCGTCCTGTCGGCGCCCGCTCTGACTCTCGCCGGCTGCGGCGGCAAGCACTCCGCGCCGCAGCGCCCCGCGGGTCCCCCGCTCGCCGCCGTGCTGGTCGGCCCGCGGCGCATCCCGCTCGAGCGCTTCGTCGACGGCACCGTCGAGGCGGTGAATCAGGCGACCCTGTCCGCACAGACCGGCGGCCGGGTGGTCGCAATCTACTACCACGTCGGCGACGTCGTTGCAGCCGGTGCAGTCATCATGCGACTGCAAGGCACCGAACAGCGTGCGGGGCTAGACGCGGCGCGGGCCGCACTGAGCGAAGCGCGCGCGCGCGACGCCGAGGCCGCGGCGAACTACCGCCGGATCGCCGACATGTTCCGCCGGCGGGTCGTCTCCAAGGCGCAATTCGACCGGGCGACGGCCGATCGCGCCGCCGCCGCCGGGCACCTGCAGGCCGCGCTCGCCGGGGTCGCCGCGGCGCGCGAAGGCGTCGGCTACACCGAGATACGGGCGCCGTACGCCGGAGTGATCGGCAAGCGGCTGGTGGATGTCGGGGAGACCGTGCAGCCCGGCACGCCGCTAATGACCGGCCTGTCGTTGCAACAGCTGCGGGTCGACACGCATGTGCCGCAGAGCGTCGTCATGCAGGTCAGCCGCCTGAAGCAGGCGGCGGTCTACGCACAAGGCCGGCGAATCGCGGCCGACAAGATCACGATCTTTCCGGAGGCCGCGACTCCGTCGAGCACGTTCCGCGCACGCCTCTACCTGCCGGCCGGCGCGCTCGATCTCGCGCCGGGCATGTACGTCAAGGTGGGCCTGGTGATCGGAACCGCGCAGCGCCTGCTCGTTCCGGCCGGCGCGCTGGTCGTGCACAGCGAGGTCACCGCGCTGTACGTGCTCGACTCGAGGGGCTGGCCGTCGCTGCGCTACGTGCGGCCCGGGCGCCGTCTCGGCGATGAGATCGAGATTCTCGCCGGGCTCGTGCCGGGCGAACGAGTCGCGCTCGACCCGATCGCCGCGGCGGCGCGCGTCGCCGACGCGGGAACCCGGCCGTGAGCCGACCGCTCGGCTTCAGCGGCCGGATCGCCAGGTTCTTTCTCGAGAATCAATTGACGCCGTTGCTCGCGCTGACGGCACTGCTGATGGGCGCCTTCGCGCTGTTGATCACGCCGCGCGAGGAAGATCCGCAGATCGACGTGACCTTCGCCAACATCTTCATTCCGTTTCCCGGAGCGAGCGCGCGGCAGGTCGAAAATCTGGTCGCGACACCGATGGAAAAGGTGCTCGGCGAGATCTCCGGCGTCAAGCACATCTATTCCGTGTCGCGCCCCGGCCTCGCGGTGCTCACGGTCCAGTACAAAGTCGGCGTGCACCGCAATGACGCGATCGTGCGGCTGTACAACGCCGTCTACTCGAACCAGGACTGGCGCCCGCCGGGCACCGGCATCCTGCAGCCGCTGATCAAGCCGAAAGGCATCGACGACGTGCCGATACTCACGCTGACCCTGTGGAGCCGCGATCCGCACCTCGGCGGTTTCGTGCTCGGCAAGGTCGCCCGCGCGATGATCAGCGACATCAAGCGCGTGCCGAATACGCGCAATGTCTACACGATCGGCGACAGCAAACCGGTGATCCACGTCGACCTCGACCCGGCGCGCCTCGCCGCTGCCGGGCTCACGGCCGCCGACATTGCCGCGTCGCTGCAGGCGGCGGACCTGGTGCGCCAGGCCGGCGACGTGATCCACAACGGCCACTCCGTGCCGGTGCAAGCCGGCTCGTTCCTGGCGAACCGCACCGACGTCGGCGGCTTGATCGTGTCGGCACGCGACGGCAAGCCGATCTATCTCGAGGACGTCGCGAAGGTCACCGCGGCGCCGCAGACGCCGTCGCAGTACGCCTGGTTCGGCACCGGCCCGGCCGGCATCAAGGCCGGGATGCCCCGCGTCGCGCAGGCGCCGGCCGTCACGATCGCGGTCGCGAAGCAGCCGGGCAGCAATGCGATCGACGTCGCGACGGCGGTGATCCGGCGCGTCGATCAGCTCAAAGGACTGACGATCCCGCGGGGCGTCGAGGTCACCGTGACGCGCAACTACGGCGTGACGGCGGACCAGAAGGCGCAGAAGCTGATGGAGAAGCTGCTGTTCGCGACCACCTCGGTCGTGCTGCTCGTGCTGCTGACGATGGGCCGGCGCGAGGCCGTGGTGGTCGGCGCCGCGGTCGTCGTCACGCTGGCGGCGACGCTGTTCGCGTCCTGGGCCTGGGGTTTCACGATCAACCGCGTGTCGCTGTTCGCGCTGATCTTCGCGATCGGCATCCTGGTCGACGATGCGATCGTGATCGTCGAGAACGTCCACCGGCACAGATCCTTCGACGCGGCGCCGCTCGCCGAAGTGATCCCGCGCGCGGTCGACGAGGTCGGGGGTCCGACGATCCTCGCGACCTTCACGGTGATCGCCGCCCTGCTGCCGATGGCGTTCGTCTCCGGCTTGATGGGGCCGTACATGAGCCCGATTCCGATCAACGCCAGCATGGGCATGCTGATATCCCTCGCGGTCGCGCTCGCATTCACGCCGTGGATGTGCCGCAGGCTCCTCGGCGGCGCCGCGCGCGGCGATGCGCCGCCGGCCGACGCACATGCCGCGCGCGACACCGACGAGATTCCGCTGGAGCACCGGATCCACCGCCTGTTCGCGCGGTTGATGAACCCCTTTCTCGACGGCGAACACGCACGGCGCAACCGGCACCGGCTGTATCTCGGCACGCTCGGTGCGATCGTGGTGGCGGTACTGCTCGTGGTGCTGCAACTCGTGGTACTGAAGATGCTGCCGTTCGACAACAAGTCCGAATTCCAGGTCATCGTCAACATGCCGGACGGCACGCCGGTCGAGGGCACCGCCCGCGTCCTCACGGGACTCGCGGGGATCATCCGGCGCGTGCCGGAGGTCACCGATTACCAGGCCTACGCCGGCACCGCCGCGCCGATCGACTTCAACGGCCTGGTGCGCCAGTACTACCTGCGCCGAACCGGCAACCTCGGCGATCTGCAGGTCGATCTCGTCGACAAGAGCGAGCGCAGCCGCAAGAGTCACGACATCGCGATGGCGGTGCGGCCGGCACTCGCCGCGCTCGGCAAGCGCCTCGGCGCCGCCTCGATCCAGGTCGTCGAGGTTCCGCCGGGGCCGCCGGTGCAGGCGCCGATCGTCGCCGAGGTCTACGGCCCGAACTACCCGGCGCAGGAGCGCGTCGGCCGCGCGCTGCGCAAGATCTTCGATTCGACGCCCGACATCGTCGACACCGACGACACGCTGCCTTCCGGTCCGCCCCGCTACGAGATCGAGCTGGACCGCCCGAAGGCGGCGCTGCTCGGCGTACCTCAAGCCGAGGTCACCGATACATTGGCCACCGCGCTCTCCGGCGACGTTGCCGGCTACGTACACTCGGGCGCCGAGCGCGACCCGATCGCGGTGCGCTTCGAACTGCGGCCGGCGGACAAGGATGGCCTCGGCCAGGCACTCGCGATGCCGGTTCGCACCGCGAGCGGCGCCCTGGTGCCGCTGTCGGAGGTCGTCAAGGTCGTCGAACGGCCGTGGGCGGCGACGATCTACCACAAGGACCTGCTGCCGGTCGTGTTCGTCACCGGCGACATGGCGGGTCCGATCGACAGTCCCCTGTACGGCATGTTCCGCCTGGTCTCGCGGGTTGACGCGACCAAGCTCGCCGGCCGGGTCGTCGCGCAGCGCTTCATCAGCCAGCCGAATCGCCGCAGTCATTTCAGCATCAAGTGGGACGGCGAATGGCAGATCACCTACGAAACCTTCCGCGACATGGGCCTCGCCTACGCGGTCGGGCTGATCTTCATCTATCTGTTGCTGGTCGCGCAGTTCGGATCGTACGCAGTGCCGCTGATCGTCATGGCGCCGATTCCGCTGACGATCATCGGCGTGATGCCGGGCCACGCGCTGCTGCACGCGCAATTCACGGCGACTTCGATGATCGGGATGATTGCGCTCGCCGGCATCATCGTCCGCAATTCGATCCTGCTGGTCGATTTCATCAATCGGGAGATCGACGCCGGCCAGCCCATCGGTCAGGCGGTCGTGCGGGCGGCGGCGATTCGCGCCCGGCCGATCGTGCTCACCGGGCTCGCGGCGATGATCGGCGCCCTGTTCATCGTCGACGATCCGATTTTTCAGGGTCTGGCGATCTCGCTGATCTTCGGCATCCTGGCGTCCACGATGTTGACGCTGTTGATCATTCCGTTGCTCTACTACGGCTACCTCGCGCGGCGGCGGGCGCGGACGGCCCACTGAAAAACTGGGGAAGGTTCCATGGCACAAGTCATCGTGATCGGCGAGCGTCAGCACTGCGAATATACGCCCGCGAATCCGTGGATCGCGGTGGGCGGGCCCACCGCGGAGCAGACCCGCGTCGTCCTGCAGAGTCCGCTCGAACGCAAGGGCGTAGAGAAGTACTTCCTGCGCAAGGTGCGCACGGGCTCGCTGATGCCGGTGTACGAGACCTACGTGCTGAAGGCGCTCGGCGTCATGTCCCTCAAGGGCAGCGGCCGGTGACGGTTCGTGCAATCGGGGTCGCGCCCCGCGGTCGGGCGCTCGCGGCGACCCTCGGCGCCCTGCTCGCCGCGGCGACCGCGGCGCCGCGGCCGGCGGCTGCCGAGACGCTCAAGGATGCCTGGCGGATGGCCTTGCACGAGAACGGCGCCGTCGCCGCCTCGCGCAACGACCGTGCGGCCGCCGACGCCGAGCGCAGCGCGGCCGAGCGGCAACGCTGGCCGGCACTGGACGTCGGCGGGGGCTACACCCAGCTGAACCAATCGCCGATCCTCGACATCGAGACGCCGACCGGGCGGTTCCAATCGCCGAAGATCTGGAAGCACGACGGGTACGTCAATGCGGCAGCCGATCTGTCGGTACCCTTGTGGACCTCCGGCCGAATCCGCGGAGCGATTGCGGCGGCACGCGCCGGTGCGCGCGGCGCCGCTGCGGAGCAAGCGATGACGACGGCTGACGTCAAGCTCGCAGTCGCCGAAGCCTACGTGGGCGTGCTGCGCGCCCGCAGTGCGCTCGCCGTGGCGGACGCCGATCTGGCCAGCCTGCAGGCGCACGCATCCGACGTGCGGGTCATGTACGACAAGCAGGCCGTCGCCAAGGCCGACCTGCTCGCCGCGCAGGTCGCGCTCGCCAATGCGGCCGAAGCGCGCCTGCGGGCGGCGAATGCGCTGGCGATCGCCACGGCGGCGTACAATCGCTGGGTCGGCGAACCGCTCGACCGCCGACCGGACCTCGGCGAACCGCCGCCCGCGGCGGCGAGCGCGCAGTCGATGGATGCGTTGGTCGCACAGGCGATCGCGCTTCGCCCAGAAGTCGCCGCACTCGAGGCGCGGCGCGACAGTCTCGAGGAGTCGGCGCGCGCCGAGCGCGCGCAGGACCTGCCGCAGATCGCCCTGCACGCCGGCTACGATCACTTCGACAACCAGATCCTGGACCGGGAGAATTTCGCCTCGGTCGGGGTGTCGTTCAAGTGGCGGCTGTTTGACAGCGGCCGGATCCGCGAGCGCAGCGCGGCGCTCACGAGCCGCGCCTGGGCGGCGCTGCGCCGGCTCGAGGACCTGCGCTCGAAGATCGCACTCGAGGTGCGCATGAGCGTGTTGAACCGGGAAAATGCGGGCGCGCGCCTGCGGGCCGCCGGCGTCACCGTCGCGCAGGCCGACGAGAACCTTCGCGTCGCCGACGAGCTCTACCGCAGCGGCCTCGGCACGAACACCCAGGTGCTCGAGGCGCAGGCGCTGCGCGCAACCGCGATGACCAACCGGGACGAGGCGAAGTACGATCTCGTGATCGCCGGCTACCGGCTTGAACGCGCGATCGGCGATTTGTAGGCGCGCGGGATGCCGGGCGGCCCATCCGCGCCGCGGCCTAGCTCACCGGCGGGGAGCCGCCGGCGGCGCTGCGGCGGTCGACGAATGCGTCGATCGCCTCGACGACGGCCGGATCGCGCGCCGGCGGCGTGTAGCGGCGCAGCGTCTCGCGCCAGATCCCGCTCGCCCGCTCGGTCGCGCTCCTCGCCCCGTCCTGCTCCCAGGTGCCGTAGTTGCGCCAGTCCGACACGAGCGGCGAGTAAAAAGCGCTGCGGTAGCGCTGCATCGTGTGCGCGCAGCCGAAGAAGTGCCCGCCCGCCCCGACCTCGGCAACCGCCTCGACCGCCAGATCCGCCGCGCTCGCCCCGACCGGCTGGAACACCTCGGCGAACATCTGCAGCATCTCGATGTCCAGGATGAACTTCTCGTAGCTCGTCGTCAGACCCCCCTCGAGCCAGCCGGCCGCATGCAGGATGAAATTGCAGCCCCCGAGCAGCGCGCCCCACAGGCTCATCTGCGACTCGTACACCGACTGCGCGTCCGGACTGTTCGAGGCCGTCGCGCTCGAGGAGCGCCACGGCAGCCCGAGGTGGCGCGCCATCTGGCCCGCGCCAAACGCCGCCTTGACGTACTCCGGCGTGCCAAACGCCGGCGAGCCGGACTTCATGTCGACGTTCGAGGTGAAGCTGCCGTAGACCACCGGGGCGCCCGGGCGCACGATCTGGGCGAGCGCAAGTCCGGCGAGCGCCTCGGCGTGCGCCAGGGTCAGCGCCCCGGCGATCGTCACCGGCGCCATCGCCCCGGCGAGCGTGAACGGCGTGATGATCAGCACCTGCCCCGCCGCCGCAAAATCAATGATGCCGTCGGCCATCGGAATGTCGAGCTGCAGCGGCGAATTGGTGTTGATCACCGTGTAGGCGTAGGGGCGCGAGCGAAATTGCTCGGCCGTGATGCCGTGCGCCAGGCGGATCAGCTCGAAACCATCGGCAACCTGGCCGTGACCGCGCGCATACAGGTGCGGCACCTTGTCGCTCAAGAGCAGCTGCGCGCGCATGTACTCCAGGTGCCGCACCTGCACCGGGATGTCCTGCGGCTCGGTCGCCCCGCCGAGCACGTGAATCACCTCGAAGCTCTGGCACAGCTTGATCAGATTGCGAAAATCCTCGAGCGTACCGGCCCGCCGCCCGCCCGCCGTGTCCATGATGTTCGGCGGCCCCGCGGTCGGCGCAAAGGCGACGTGGCCGTCGCCGAGCGGCACGTGCCGCTGCGCATCGAGCGCGTGCAGCGTGATCTCGCGCGGCGCCTTCTCCAGACACGCGCCCACCAGCGCCCGGTCGAGCCGCACGATCAGACTCGCCTCATCCACCTGCGCACCGGCCTTGCGGTAGATCTCGCGCGCATCGCCCGACAGCACCTTCATGCCCTGCCTCTCGAGCATGCCGAGCGCCGCATCGTGCATCGCCGCCACCTGGTCCTGCGAAAACACCTTCAGCGGCGTAAAGGGGTTGCGCAGGTGCCGGTAGGACGGCGTCCGGTCAAACACCGCGTGCGCTTCCTCGGCACCGGCTGGACGCCGCCGGCCGCGCCGCCCGGCGGCATTCGTCTCGCGTTCGCTCATGGCATGGGCACTCCTCTGCCCGCAGCGTGAACCAAGCCCGAGACGCCGGCCAATGCCTTTTTCAGATCCGCCGATGCCGGCGCACGCGATCGGCGGACTTCATTACAAACCGTTAATTCTGGAACTCGACGGCATCCTGTCGGTCATTGGCGACTATCGACGAATCAATGCTTGTCGCCGCAGCGATTGCCCGGGGGACGCAACGAGATGATCAAGCTGAGCAACCTGACCCGCCGCTATGGCAACCTCCTCGCGGTCGACGACGTGAGCTTCACGATCAAACGCGGCGAAGTGGTCGGCCTTCTCGGCCACAACGGCGCGGGTAAGACGACGATCATGAAGATGTTGACGGGCTTTCTCGAGCCCACGGCCGGCAGCATCGAGGTCGATGACCTGGCGATCGGCCGCGACACCGCGGCGATCCAGCGGCGCATCGGCTACCTGCCGGAGAACTGCCCGGTCTGGCCGGAGATGGCGGTGAGCGAGTTTCTCGAGTACCAGGCGGCCCTGCACGACGTGCCCGCCGCGGGGCGCGGACGCGCGATCGCCGAGGCGATCCGGCGCACCGACCTGCAGGACAAGGCGACGCAATCGATCCAGACACTCTCGCGCGGCTACCGCCAGCGGGTCGGCGTCGCGCAGGCAATTTTGCACCGCCCCGACATCGTGATCCTCGACGAACCGACCAACGGGCTCGATCCGACCCAGATCCTGCACATGCGCTCGCTGATCGTCGAACTCGCGAAATCGGCGACGGTGATCATCTCCACCCACATCCTGCAGGAGGTCCAGGCGGTTTGCGAGCGCGTGCTGATCCTGCGCGGCGGCCGCAAGATCATCGACTCGCGCCTGGATGACCTGCAGCGCGACGCGCGCCTCCTCGTCACCATCGACCGTGGCGAGGAGGCGGCGCGACCGGTGCTGGCGGCGGTGGCGGGCGTGCGCTCGGTGGCGCTGCTCGATTCGACGGGCGGCCGCTACCGCTACGCGCTCGACGCCGGCGCAGAATGCGCACCCGCGGTGGCCGCGGCGGCGCAGGCCGCGAGCTTCGGACTGCACGAGCTCGTCCGCCGGCAACGCACGCTCGAGGCGGTGTTCGCCGAAGTCAACAGCGCGCCGCATACGGAGGTCCGCGATGCTGCGTAAGACCCTCACCATCGCCGCCCGGGAGCTGCGCGGATTCTTCGCCTCGCTCGCGGCCCTGCTGTTCCTCGGCGTCTTTCTGGCGGTGACCTTGTTCGTGTTCTTCTGGATCGCGACGTTCTTCGCCCGCAACATCGCCGATGTCCGGCCACTGTTCGACTGGATGCCGATCCTGCTGATCTTCCTGGTCGCCGCGCTGACGATGCGCGCTTGGGCGGAGGAACGGCGGGCCGGGACGATCGAATTGCTGTTGACCTCGCCTACCGGCCTGACCGAGCACGTGCTCGGCAAGTTCCTCGGCATCATGGGGTTGGTGCTGATCGCACTCGCCTTGACGCTGCCGTTGCCGATCACCGTTTCCTTCATGGGCTCGCTCGACTGGGGACCGGTCGTCGGCGGCTACGTCGCCGCGATCATGCTCGCGGCGGCTTACGTCGCCATCGGCTTGTGGGTTTCCGCGCGCACCGACAACCAGGTCGTCAGTCTGATCGTCACGGCGGCGATCGCCGGCGCATTCTATTTGATCGGCTCGAGCGCGCTCACCTCGCTCGTCGGCTACGACGCCGGGGAATGGCTGCGTCTGCTCGGTGCCGGTTCGCGCTTCGCCTCCATCACCCGCGGGGTCCTCGACCTGCGCGATCTGTATTACTACCTGTCGATCACGGCCGTGTTCCTCGCCTTGAACCGCTTGAGCCTCGAGAAGCTGCGCTGGGCCAACAATGCGCCGCTCGCCGGCCACCGCCGCTGGTACTGGGTGACGCTGCTGCTCACGGCGAACGCGCTGGCGGCGAACCTCTGGCTGCAGCAGATCCCCTGGGCGCGCATCGACCTGACCCACGATCATCTGTACACCCTGTCGCCGGCGACGAAGAACACCCTGGCGCAGCTGCGCGAGCCGCTGCTGATCCGCGGCTACTTCAGCGCCGAGACCCACCCGCTGCTCGCGCCGCTCGTGCCGCAGCTGCACGACCTTCTCGAGGAGTACGCGGCCGCCGGCGGCGGCAAGGTTCACGTCGAGTTCGTCGATCCACAGCATCATCCCAAGCTCGCGGCCGCGGCCGGCAACCGCTACGGCATCCGGCCCACGCCGTTCCAGGTGTCGAGCAAGTACCGCACTTCGGTCGTCAATTCTTACTTCGATGTGCTAGTCGCCTACGGCGATCAGTACAAGGTGCTGAATTTCCGTGACTTGATCGACGTCAAGCAGCGCTCGGAGTCGAACATCCGCGTCGAGCTGAAGAACCCGGAGTACGAGATCACCAGCGCGATACGCAAGGACCTCGTGAGCTATCAGGCGGGCGGTGGATTGTTCGACACGCTGCGCCGCCCGGTCACGTTCAACGGCTATTTCTCCGCCGACGATGCTTTACCGGGCGCATTGCAGAAGGCCCGCACGGCGCTCCGCCAGGCACTCGAGGCGGTGCAGAAGGAATCGGCGGGCAAGTTCCGGGTCACGATCCAGGATCCGGACGGCAACCCGGCGCTCGCGGCGCAGCTCACCCACAAATACGGCTTCCGGCCGATGGTGGTCAGCCTGCTCGATGAGAAGCCGTTCTGGTTCTACATGACCCTCGGCGACGGCAGGCGAAGCGAGCCGGTGCCGTTGCCGGCCGCGCTCAACGAGGCGAGCCTCAAGGGCGCGATCGAGGCGGCCGTGAAGCGCTTCTCGCCCGGCTTCCTGAAGACGGTCGCGGTACTGTCGCCGAACAAGGGCCAGGACTACGCGATGTTGCGCCGGATGCTCGACACCTCGGTTCGCTGGCAGGACACCGATCTGAAGAACGGACGGGCCCCGAGCGACGCCGACATGCTGCTGGTGATCGATCCGCAGGGCCTCGACGGTACGCAGGTGTTCGCGATCGACCAGTTCCTGATGGAGGGCGGCACCGTGATGGTCGCGAGCTCACCGCAGGACGTCGCCATCAAGCGCAGCATCCTCGGCACACCGACCCATAGCGGCCTCGCGAACTGGTTGAAGACGTACGGGTTGACGCTCAGCAAGGGCCTGGTCCTCGACACCGCCAGCGGCTCGTTGCCGATACCGGAAGAGCGCAACCTCGGCGGCATCGTTCTCAACGAGATCCGGCTCGTCAAGTATCCGTACATCGTCGACCTGCGCGGTTCGGACCTGAACCCGCATTCGCCGATCACGCGCGGCCTCGGCGAGATCTATGCTCCGTGGAGCGGGGCGGTGAACGTCGACGCCAAGCTCAATGCAGGGCGTACGGTGACCGATCTGCTGCACTCCTCGCGCACGAGCTGGCTCGCCGATTCGCCGACGCTGATGCCGGACTACGACCAATATCCGAAGCTCGGCTTCGCCGGAGGCGCCAAGACCGGGCCCCACATCCTCGCCGTGATGCTGCAGGGCCGGTTCGTCTCGGCGTTCAAGGGCAAACCCTCGCCGCTCGACGCCGCGCCGCCGCCGCCGGCAAGCGCCAAGGCGCCGGCCGTACCGCCGCCGCCGGCGACGATAACGAACGTGATCGATCACTCGCCGGCGTCGGCGCGGCTGATCCTCATCGCCTCGAATACCATGTTCGACGACGCGGTCGGCAACCTGATCAGCCAGACACTCGGCACACGCTACCTGAAGGGACAGCAATTCGTGCAGAACCTCGTCGACTGGTCGCTCGAGGATCAGGGCTTGCTCAGCATCCGCGGCCGCGATCGATTCGCGAGGACCCTCGCACCGATGTCGCGCACGACCGAGGAATTCTGGGAGTACCTCAACTACGCTCTCGCGCTGGGCGGGCTGTTGATGATCTGGCTGATCTCCCGGCGCCGGCGCCGACGCATGGTCGCCAAACATCTGCAACTCTTGGGCGAGGGCTGAGCCATGCAGCGTTGGATTCCGATTTTGGCGGCCGTCCTGTGCGCGCAACTGCTGATCGCCGGAGCGCTCGCGCTGCGCAAGGACGCGCTCGCGACCAGGCCGCCCAGCGCGCCGTTCGTGACCGCGCCGATCGGCACCGCCGACCAGATCGCGATCGAGGGACCGGCGAAGGCGGCCGCCGCCGCGCCGCGCGTCGTGCTGCAGAAACGCGGCACCAACTGGGTCGTGCACAGCGACTACGACGTGCCGGTCGGCAAATCGAAAGTCGCGGATTTGCTGCGACGTTTCACCGCGCTGCGCCGGGGCCTGGCGATTGCCGATACGCCGCAGGCTCTGCGGCGCTTCAAGGTGGATGGGCACCGGTTCGCCCGCCGCCTCACGTTCAGCCGTGGCGGCAAGATGCTCGCGACAGTCTACCTCGGCGAGTCCACCGGCCTGCACCAGTCCGACGCACGCACGAACGGCGAGCGCGCCGTCTACACGGTCGGCGTCGCGACCTATGACGTGCCGGCGACCGGCACCGGCTGGATCGATGCGCAGATGCTGCAGATCCCGTCCGACGACATCGTGGCGCTTGACGTCGGCGGCACGAGCGGTGCGCCGCTGCGATTGACGCGCAAGCTTGTCGCCAACGGCACGCCTGGCCCGTGGACGGCCGCGGCTCTGCCACGCGGACGCAGCCTCGATGCGACCAAGATTGCCGCGCTGACGCGCGCGATCGACGAAATGCGCGTCGACAAGGTGCTCGGCGAGCGGGCCAATCCGGACTGGCAGGCCGGACATCCGCAACTGACGTTGACGATCGAGAGCGCGGCCACCAAGGCGACCGCGACCGCCAAGGCGACGATATGGACCCTGTCGAAGCCGAAGAGCGGCGACTTCGTCGTGCTGAAGAGCTCGGCACAGCCATGGTATTTCTCGCTGAACTCGGGCGAGGCGCAGCCCCTGCTCGATGCGGCTGAGCCGGGCGGGCTGTTCGCAACACCGCCAGGCAAAACCCATGCCAAGAAGGTCGCTGGGCGCAAAATACCCCCTACCGGAGCTCCGGTAGGCGTCAAATAGCGTGGATCACCGGTGAATCCGGGCGGGACTGCCGGCAGGCCGTCGGCGTGGTGCAACTCGCTCGCCCATTGCGCGTGAAAACCACCTTACAATGACGCCGTTGCAGCGCCGGCGGCGACCCGGGACCCGCAAAACAACGAACTGCGAGCGGGCGCAGCATCGCCACTGGCCGCGTCGACTGGGAGATCCCGATGCGCAGAATTCTCGCAAGATTGGCCGCCGTCACGGCAGTCCTCGCGTTGGCGGCGTGCGGGGGCAGCAGCACGCCCTCATCCGCCCATGATCCGTCGACGAGCCGCGGTACGCTCGTCGAGAACCCGCCGCTCAGGATCGCCTCGCTCGACGCGCCGACACTGCAGGCGGATCTGTCGGCGAGCGCTTCGGGCGCGCAGTTGCTCCAGCTCACGGGCGCGCCGACCTGCGGCGTGGATTTCTATTACCTGAACTTCTGGACGGTTGGCGGCGCCGATGAACCGACCGAGTCGTCGGGCGCACTGATGGTGCCGACGGGGAGCGCGGCGGCCTGTACCGGTCCGCGGCCGATCGTGCTCTACGCGCATGGCACGCAGACGGACAAGGCGGCCAACATCGCCGACATCACCGATCCGAACAACACGGAAGGGGCGCTGATCGCCGCGACGTTCGCCGCGCAAGGCTACATCGTCGTCGCGCCGAACTACGCGGGCTACGACATCTCGACGCTCGGCTACCATCCGTACCTGGACGCGACGCAGCAGTCGGACGAGATGATCGACATCCTCGCCGCCGCGCGTTCGGCATTGCCGGACACGCTCTCGAGTGCGACCAGCGACAACGGCAAGCTGTTCGTGACCGGCTACTCCGAAGGCGGCTACGTCGCGATGGCGACGCAGCGGGCGTTGATCGCCGCGGGCGCCAAGGTCACCGCGGCGGCACCGATGTCGGGGCCGTACGCGCTGGAGGCCTTCGGCGACGCAATCTTCTTCGGCAGCGTGGACCTCGGCGCGACGGTGTTCGCTCCGCTCCTCACGACGGGCTATCAACACGCTTACGGCGACATCTATACCGCGACGACCGACGTGTACTCGCCGACCTACGCGAGCGGCATCGACACGCTGCTGCCGTCGACGACGCCGCTCGCGACGATCTTCGCCAGCAACTTGCTGCCGCAGACGGCGCTGTTCGACAGCACGACGCCGACCGTGACGATTCCGGGCAACGCGCAGCTGTCGGCACAGCTCACCGCCGCGCTGGCCGTGCCCTCCAACCCGAATAATCCGGACACGCCGCTTTTCGACCTGGGGTTCGGCAGTTCTTACCTGATCACCAACGCCTATCGCGTGAGCTACGCGCTGGATGCGGCGGCCGATCCGGACGGCGCGGTGCCGACACCGACTGCCGGCGTGCCGCTGGCGGCGGTCGTGCCGACGCAGACCTTGCGCAAGGCGTTCTACCTGAACGATCTGCGCAACGGCGCCTGGGCGCCGAATTCGCCGACTTTGCTTTGCGGCGGCGATCAGGATCCGACCGTATTTTTCAGCATCAACACCGGCACGATGCAGGCATTCTGGAGCGCGACGCCCGCGGCGCCGCTGATCAGCGTGCTCGACGTCAATGCGCCGCCCGCCGGGCCGTTCGCGGCGGTGCAAGCGGCGTTCCAGCAAAGCCAGGCGGCCGAACTCGCTTTCTACGAATCGCCGGCCGGCGGCGGCAACTCCGCGGCGGCGGCCGGGCAGCTGCTGGTCGAGGGCTATCATGCCGCCGTCGCGCCATTCTGCAGCCTCGCCGCCCGCTCGTTCTTCAGCCAGTTCTGACTAGGATCGGCCATGAACAAATCTCAGATCCGTACTGCTGCCGCCGGCCTCGCCCTGCTGCTCGCTGCCGCCGGCGCGGTCACCCCCGCCGCCGCCGATCCGACCAACGCCAACGAGCTGCGTCTCGGGGCGTACTTCGTCTTCTATCACGCAACTGCCAATGACCTGTCGGGCCCGTACGTGCCCCCCGGCGTCAACCTGCACGTGCGCGACGTGCAGACCCTGTACGCGGCGTACGTGCGGCGTCTGTCCTCGCGCTTCAACCTCGAACTCGCACTGGGCTTGCCGCCGGTCACGAAAACTCTCGGCAAGGGACCCGCGACCCTGGGCTCGGTGCCCTACAACGGCGTCGTGGTCTCCACGGCGCGCTGGATCTCGCCGACGCTGCTTCTGAACTACGAATTCCTCGGCGAGAACTCGTGGTTGCGGCCGTACGTCGGCGTGGGCGTCAACTACACGACGTTCTACGACCGCAATTCCACGGCCGCCGGCGACGCGGCGAGCGGCGGCCCGACGCGACTGTCGCTCAGCGCATCGGTTGGCCCGGCGGCGACCGTCGGTCTCGCGGTTCGCATCGCGCCGCGCTGGCACGCCTATGCCTCGTACTCGTACTCGCAGATCAAGTCGACGCTGCGGGCGGACACCGCCGGCGAGATCCGCACGACGCGCATCGACTTTCGGCCGCAGGCACTCGTGATCTCGGTCGGCTATTCGTTCTGAGGCGATGGAATCGCGGTCCGATCAGCCGGGCACGGTCCGCGCGGTCCTCGTCACCTACCATCCGGACGCCGGGTTGCCGCGGCGGCTTGCGGCGATCGCGGCCCAGGTGGCCGGCATCGTGATCGTCGATAACGGCTCGAACGAAACGCAGCTCGCCATGTTGCGCGGGCTCGCCGCCGGCGATCCGGCGGTCGCGCTGCTCGAAAACGGCGCGAATCTCGGCGTCGCACGCGCACTGAACCTCGGCATTGAGCGCGCTGCGCAGCGCGACTGCCGCTGGCTGCTGCTGCTCGACCAGGACAGCACGGCCGAGCCGGATCTGGTACGCGCGCTGCTCGCCGTCCATGGGGCTTACCCGCGACCGGAACGCCTGGCGATCGTCGGCGCCGCGTTCCTCGATCCTGCGGCGCACGCGCCACCGCCGGCGGCGGCACGGGCGCCGCCGCGAGGCGCCGACTCGGCCGGTGGCGAACCCTGGCGGGCGGTCGAGACGGCGATCACGTCCGGATCGCTGCTCGCACTCGCCGCCTATCGCGCGATCGGCCCGTTCCGCGACGAGTTCTTCATCGACTACGTCGACAGCGACTTCTGCCGCCGCGCGCACGCCCATGGCTTCGCCGTGGTGATCACGCGGCGGCCGCTGATGGCGCATACGATCGGCGCGCCGACCCGGCATCGCCTGTTGTGGATGTGCAGGTGGACGAGCAACCATTCGGCGGACCGGCGCTATTACATCGCGCGTAACGACACCGTCATGTTGCGCGAGGGGGGCCGCCACCCGCACGGCCGCTGGGCGCTGAAGAGCCTCGCGCGGCGCCTGCGCACCTGCAAGCGCGTGCTGCTCTACGAGGAGGCGAAGGCCGCCAAGATCGCCGCGGTGCTGCAGGGTTGGTGGCACGGAATCCGCGGCCGCATGGGCCCCCGGCCGCGCGATTCCAGGGCGCGGTAGACGGGATATTCCCGGATTCTGTGACGCCCTGAACAGCGCCCACCCCGGCTGCCCCGCAGAATCCGGCTGTGACGCCCGCTGTGGCATGGAGCCGCCGCGCCGCGTTGCACCCCCGTGTGGGGGCATGCCGCAGGAGTCAGGCTACGCTCACCGAGATGGACACTCTCGTCGACGCGCTGAAATGCGCGCACCTCATCGTGCATGCGCCGCGCTCGTTCGCCGCGCGGATCCGGCCGGATCCGCCGGCGGCGCAGGCCGGCGCGATCGACACGCTCGTGCTGCATTTTCTGGAGCCCCTGCTGCGCGACGGCGGCCCGGGACGGATCCTCAATCGAGTGCGCTTGAAGCGCGACGGGCCGCTCGTTCCATACCGCATCGTGGTCGCACCGCTGCGCCCGGCGGAACCGGCGGCCGGCCTGGTCGCCGCTCTACGACCGCAGACGCACGAGGGCTTCCTCGACCACGATCTGGCGGCATTGACGGCGGCCGCGGACGGGCTGTGGCGCCGGCTGGGGGCGCGCATCGACGCGGCCACCGGGCTGTTACGCTGGGAGGCGTTCGAGGCCGAGATGTCGCTGCGCCGCGCGCCGGGCAATGCGAGCATGGTGTACGCCAACCTCGATATGATGCACGCGGTCAACGACATGAGCGGATTCGAGGCGGGCGACGAGATCATCCGCAGCGTCGGCCAAACCTGGCGCGCGCAGCTGCTCACTGTCGACGCCGTCGCGACCCACCTGTCGGGCGACCGCTACGCCGCGGTGCTGTTCGATCACACCTTGAATCAGGCGCGCAACTGGGCGGATCAGGCGCGGGAGGCGATCGCCGCGCTATCCTTCGACGGCCGGCACCGGGGCGTCACGGCGAGCTTCGGCGTGGTGTCGATCGGCGTCGATGGCCCCTACCAGCACGCGCTCGCCGCCGCCGAGACCGCATGTCGGGTCGCCAAGGATCGCGGCCGTAATCGGGTCGAGCTCTACGACGACGGCGATCACACGATGATCCGCCGCCACAAGGCGGTGCGCGAATCGAACGCGCTCGCCGCCGCGCTGGAAAACGACCGCCTGATCCTGTACGCGCAGCCGATCGTCGCGCTCGCCCCGCAGGCCCAGCCCTATCACTACGAGATCCTGGTGCGGGTGCAGGACTCGGACGGCGAGACCCTCTCGTTGAGCGGTTTCCTCGACGCCGCCGAGCGCTATCAGCTGCTCGAGCGCCTCGACCGCTGGGTCGTCGCGCGCGCGGTCGGCATGCTGGCGCCGGTCGCGGCGAGGCTGCGCGAGCTCGGCGCGCGCTTCGCACTCAACCTGACCGGGCAGTCGCTGAGCCAGCCGGAATTCGCCGACTTCCTGCGTACCGAGATCAAGCGTCACGACATCCCGCGGGGGATGCTGGATTTCGAGCTCACGGAGATCGCCGCGGCGCGCAACGTCAAGGCGACGCAGCGCTTCATCGCACGTATGGCCGAGATCGGCTGCCGGATCGCGCTCGATGACTTCGGCACCGGCGCCTCATCGCTCGTGCACCTGAAGGACCTCGACGTTTTCCAAATCAAGATCGACGGCAAATTCGTCCGCGACATCCTGCACAATGCCCGCTCGCGCGCGCTGCTGCGCGCGCTCGTACAGATCGCCGACGAGCTGGGCCTCGAGACGGTCGCCGAGTTCGTCGAGGACGCGGCAATTGCCGCGGGCGTGCGCGATCTCGGCGTGCACTACGCACAAGGGTTCTTCTACGGCCGGGCACAAGACCTCGGCGACACCCTCGCCGAACTGTGCGCGCCGGCCGCGCCGGCCGCCCCGGCCGCGCCGCCCCTGGAGGCCGCGGCCTCAGCCGCAGCCGCAAGCGCCTGAGCGTTCGCCGCCGCCCCACGCAGCGGACGCCGGCCGGGCGTTTCGGTAAGATGCTGCTCCGAACAACGGACTTCGGGGGAGCATGATCATGAAGCGGATCCTCGCGGGCGGCATCGTTCTCGGCGTAGCGCTCGTCTGCGGCTGCAGTCACGGCCGCTCCGGCCACACGCTACGGATCCTGACCTGGGCGGGTTACGCGCCGCGCGCAGTCGTCGAGCAATTCGAGCACCAGACGGGCATTCACGTCGAAGTGACGGTGTCGAACAACGAGGAGATGATCTCCAAGCTGCGGGCGACCGGCGGCGCGGGGTACGATCTTGCACAACCCTCTCAGGACCGCATATTGGGTCCGCAGGAGGAGTTCGGCATCTACAAGCCGCTCGACCTCAGCCGCGTGCACCTCGGCGAGTTCCGCCCGTCCCTGCTCGCGGTCACGCGCAAGACCACGACGATCGGCGGCAAGGTCTATGCGCTGCCCTACCTGTTCGGCACTGACGGCCTGGTCGTCAACACGAAGGTCGCGCCGCAGGTGAAGGATTACACGGACCTGTGCCTGCCCGCCCTGAAGGGCAAGACGGCGGTGCGCTTGAAACGACCGACCTTGATCGCGTTCGCATTCGCCGAGGGCCAGGATCCGTTTGCGCTCTACGGCGATCCGCAAGCCTACACCGCGCTGATGAACCGGGTCGGTGCGGCTTTGATCGCCTGCAAGCCGAATTTTCGCTTCTTCTACGACAACAAGGATCAATTATTGGATGCGTTCCGCAGCGGCGAGGTGGACGCAGCAATGATGTGGGACACGGGCGGCTGGACGCTGAACCGGGAGAACCCGATCATCCAGTACCTCGTGCCGAAATCCGGCGCGCTCGGCTGGCTCGACACGTTCGCCCTGCCGGCGCACGGACGCAACGACGCCGCCGCCTACGCCTGGATCAACTTCACGATGCAACCACGGATCGCCGCGCAGATCGTCGACTCGGTCGGCAGCTTCTCGGCCGCGAAGGGCGCCGAGCCCTACATCGATCCGCGCCTTAAGGCGCAATATGCGGCGGCATTTCCCACCGAGGCGTCGCTCGCGCAAATCCACTGGTATCCGGCGATACCGGCAGGGCTCGAGTTGATCGAGGGCCGCATCCTCGACCGGATCAAGGCTGCGGATTGACCGCTTCGGGCTGCGCGCTGGCGCCGCTCGCGCGCGAGTTCCACAACCAGCGCGCGATCGGTGGACCCAAGGAGGGCAGCAGCGAGGCGAGGGGCGCGAGGCGCAGCAGCAGCCGCAACAGGCGGCGCGGTCGGCGAAACAGCAGCAACGCCGCAACCGCCGACGCGAGCAGCCGCTTCCACGGCGAACCGGCGAGCGCGGCCAGCCGGTCCGCGAATTGCAGATGCCGCGACACGACCGCGCCATCGCGCCGCAGGTCGCCGCGCAAGGTCGCGCTGCGGGCGAGCAGCCGCTCGCGCCTTGCCGCGAGGTGGCGCGCGCGTACGCTCATGGCGCATTGCCATGGAGCGCCGCCGCGTCGCGCCTCAGCTCCTCGGTCGTCGCCGAGAGCAGCCGTGGGCGCTCCCGCAGCCGGCGGCGCACCTCGAGCACCGCGACCAACGCGGCGATCGCGAATGCGCCGGTCACCAAGCAGGCGGCGAGCAGTCGATGCGTGTCCCAGAATGCGATCACGACCGTGATCGCGAGCAGCAGCAAGGCAAGCGAGCCGAAGTACATCGCCGCCGCGCCCCACAGCACGAGATGTGCCGCGTATTCGATCTGTTCCTCGATCTCGACCGAGACGAGTTCGAGCCGCGTTCGCGCAAGTTCGATCAGCGTCGCGACGACGCGGCGCAGCGACGCGATCAGGCCGGTCGTTTCTGGCGGGGCATCGGCCATGAGCCTAGCGGCGCCCGAGCAGCACGCCGACGACGACGCCGATCGCGGCGGCGATGCCGATGGATTGCCACGGATTGTCGTGGACGTAACGGGTCGCGTCATCCTTCACGGCCATGGCGCGCTTTTGCAGATCCGCCTCCAGATCGGCGAGGCGCGCGCGGGCGGTCTCCACGGAGTCGGTCGCACTCTGGCGTGCGCTCTGCGCGCGGTCGCTCAAGTCGCCGGCGGTCACCGCGACCAGCGCCTCGGCGTCCGCGACCAGGGCCCGCAGATCGTCGATCAGTGTCCGGGTGCCGACATCGCTCATGACCGCTTCCCTCCCGATGGCGGCGATGTTGCGCCTATGTTGGCGTCGCGGGCAAGCGGGGTATCCACGATGCCACGTGCCGAACGCCCGGACCGAGGCCGGCCACGGCCTGGTCCGGCGCTACGTCGCGCGGCCGACCGCGCCGGGGGTCGACCCGGACGGGGCGTTCGCGATACCCTCGGATGCGTTCTGGATGGAAGGGTACGACTGGTGCGCACGCTGCTCGAGGCATCGAGGTCCTGATGAGCCAACCCGACCTGGCCGCCGAGGCGGTGGTCAAGCGCTTCGGCGATCACGTCGCGGTCGATTCGATCTCCTTCGCGGTCGAACGCGGCAGCTTCTTTTCCATCCTTGGACCCTCGGGCTGCGGCAAGACGACGCTGTTGCGGATGATTGCCGGATTCCTGGCGCCCGACGGCGGCGACATCGTGATCGGCGGCAAGAGCATGCGCGGCGTCGCGCCGAATCGCCGGCCGGTCAACATGGTGTTCCAGCAGCTCGCGCTGTTTCCGATGATGTCGGTCGGCGAGAACGTCGAGTTCGGCCTGGCCCGGCGCGGGATTGGGCGCGCCGAGCGGCGCAACAAGGCCGGGGGGATGCTCGAGCGCGTCGGCCTCGCCGGCGCCGCCGGCAAGCGCGTCGACGAGCTCTCCGGCGGCCAACGCCAACGCGTCGCCATCGCGCGCAGCCTGGTGCTCGAGCCGACCTTGCTGCTGCTCGACGAGCCGCTCGGCGCCCTGGACCTGAAATTGCGCGAGCACATGAAGATCGAACTGAAGCAGCTGCAGGCCGAGTTCGGCACGACGTTCGTCTACATCACGCACGATCAATCCGAGGCCTTGGTCCTCTCCGACCGGGTGGGCGTGATGAACCGCGGACGCTTCGAGCAGCTCGGCACGCCGCAGGATCTTTACTACCGGCCCGCGACCGCGTTCGTTGCCGGCTTCGTCGGCGACAGCAACCGCGTTGCGGGCCGCGCCGCCGGCATCGACGCCGACACGGTGCTGGTCGAGACCGGCGACGGCTGGTCGGTCCACGCCCGGCGCCATGGCCCGGTCGCAGTCGGCGATCCGGTGGAGGCATTCATCCGCCCGGAGGCGGCGACGATCGGCCGGCAGCCGGACCAGTTGCCGCAGGACCAGCCGGCACACGAGGGCCTCGTCGAGAGCCTGCTGTTCGATGGCGCGAAATCCGCGGTGCTGTTGCGCGAAACGCGCTCACGCCGCGAATTCCGGGTCGCGCTGCCGCAGACGGGACAGTTTGCCGACCTGCGCCCCGGCGAGCGGATTCTCTTCAGCTTCGATCCGACCCGCGCCGCCTGCTTCGCGACCGCGAGCGGCGAACATGCGTGAGCCGGACGCGCCGGCGCAGGCGCGCACCTCGCCGCGCCTCGCCCTGCTGATGACACCGGCGTTCGCCTGGCTCGGGCTGCTGATCGTGCTGCCGCACGTCGAACTCGCGGTGCTGTCGTTTCGCGCCCAGGTCGGACCGCGGCACTACGTGCCGAGTCTGCTGCAATACCGGACCTTCTTCGACCAACCGGAATACTGGCGCACCTTCTTGCGCACCGCGTGGATGTCCGTGGTCGCGACGTTCGCGACGCTCTGCCTCGCCTTGCCGATCGCCTGGGTGATCGCCAAGATCGCCCGCGGACGCGCGAGCGCATGGCTGTTGCTCGCCTGCTTGATCCCTTTCTGGATCAGCGAGACGGTGCGCACGCTCGGCTGGATGATCCTGCTGCGCCAGTCCGGCGTGCTGCCGGCGCTGCTCGTCGATCTCGGCATCACTGCGCATCCGGTGGAGCTGCTGTACCGGGATTCGACGATCATGGTCGGCCTCGTCTACAACTCGATGTTGTTCATGATCGTACCGCTGATCTCGAGCCTCGAGAGCCTGGACAACTCCCTGATCGAGGCGGCCTACGACCTCGGCGCCGGCGGTTTGACGGTGCTGCGCAAGATCGTGATCCCGCACGCCGCGCCGGGCATCACGGCCGGCTGCATCATTGTATTCATGCTGACGCTCGGCGACTACATCACCCCGACGCTGCTCGGCGGCAAGGACTCGGGGTGGTTCACCGAGCAGATTTACACGCAGTTCATCACCCGCTTCAACTGGGCACAGGGCGCGGCGTTCGGCTTCCTGCTGCTCGGACTGTCCACCGCGATCGTCGTGCTCGGCTTGAAGATCACCGGTCAGCGCTTCGGCGACGTGATGGGGCGCAGGTGATTCCCTCCCTGCCCCGTCCGGCCTGGTTGCGGGTCGGCACCGCGCTCTACGTCGCGACGTTCCTCGCCGTTTTGTTCCTGCCGCTCGTCGTCATCTCGGTGTTCGCGTTCAACGATGCGCCGTATCCGGCGCCGCCGTGGCACGGATTCACCCTCGATTGGTTCTTTGCCGACACCCGCACCGGGCGGCTCGGCATGTTCCACGACGGCGAGCTGATGGCGAGCATCTGGACGAGCTGCAAGGTCGGCCTCTGGGTGACCTTGCTGTCGGTGCTCGTCGGCCTCGCCAATGCCTTCCTCGTCGAGCATCACGACTTTCGCGGCAAGCAGTTGCTGTCGATCATGATGCTCGTGCCGCTCGTGATCCCGGGCGTGATCCTCGGGGTGTCGATCCTCGCGTTCGCCAGCCGGATCGCGCAATTCGCGAGCGGCCACTTCGACCTGTACCTGCGGTTCCTGCGGCCGGGCCTGCCGCTGGTCGTGCTCGGCCAGTTCTCCTACATCGCGACGATCGCGACGCTGACCCTGCGCGCACGCCTCAGCCGCTTCGACCGCACGCTGGAGGATGCCGCGCTGAATCTCGGTGCATCGCGCGCCGCCGTGTTCCGCACGGTCCTGCTGCCCTACCTTCGTCCGGCGCTGGTCGGCGCGGCGATGATCTGCTTCCTGCTGTCGTTCGCCGATTTCAATACGACCTTGATGCTCGTCGGCGGCAGCCCGCCGCTCACCGTGTTGATGTACGGCCGAATGCACGAGGGGGCGACACCGGTGCTGAACGCGGTGAGCCTGTTCCTGATGGTCGCCTCCGCCTTGCTCGCGCTCGCGCTGATCCGTCGCGCGCCGCGCCCCTGATCGCGGCGAACCGGGCGCCGGCACGCCTCAGCGGCGCGACGGCTTCGCCTGGCGCAATTGCATGCCGATCGCGTAGGAGCGCTGGAAGCCCTTCCACACCGTGATGCCGCCGGTGCCCGGGCTGTACGCGTCGTACGCGGCGTGGTCCGCGGCGGGCCACACGCCCCGATCCGAATCGACCACGGGTACGTTCAGGTAGGCCGCGCGGCTCTTCTTCCCCTTCACGTACAGATCGAAGAATGCCGTGATGAAATGCGCGTTGATCGCGTTCACCCGTTCCGTGCTCCAGACCGGATCCTGGAACCACCCCTCGTTCCACAGCGAGCCGCGCATCTGTGACGGCGCCGGATCCAATCCGATGTCGTGCCCGGCCTCCATGAGTGTGAGCAGATAGCGGTGCGCGTTGACCGCCTCCTCGAAGACGGCTCGCCCCGCGCGCCGGTAGCCCACCGTCCGGTCCCGGTTGCCGTTGATGATGAAGAGCGGCGCCGAGATGCCGGCGAGTCCGTGGCGACCCCAGGCGTCGAACGGCGGACCCCCGGCCGGCGAAATCGCGACGACCGCGCGCAGATGCTTCACCTTGACCGCGTTCTGCAGCGCGCCGCCGCGCACGTACGGCGCGAGCAGACCGCCGGGAACGGCCTTCGCCATCGGGCCCGTCGGATCGAGCACCGCACCCGCCGCGGTGAGCACCCCGTAGCTGCCCATCGAGTAGCCGAGCAGCGCGGTGCGCCGCGGATTGATCCAGTGCTTCGCGGCGAGCGTGCGCTGCAGGGTCGCCGTGACGAAGGCGATGTCGAGCGGCCGGCGCAGGACCGGACCGATGAATTTCGACTTGTCGGTGATCGGCGGATCCTCGTGGTGAATCGCGGCGACCACGTAGCCCTTCGACGCCAGATTCTCGGTGATCCAGGACATCGCCGCCGGTTCATTGCTGTAGCCGTGCGAGACGACGACGAGGGGATGATCCGCGCCGGCGAACGGCGCACCGCGCACGGCGATGCCGCGGATCGTGAAGTGCGCAGGCGGCGCCGGCGGCTCGGCCGGAAACGCCGCCGAGTAGACGACACGCGACGCCTGCGGCTCAGCGACCGCGGGATACCAGATGTCGACGACCAGGCGGCGATCCCGCTTCGGAGCCGTGCCGGTCGCCGGATCGTATGCCAGAACGTCCACCTGGCCGTGCTGAACCAGCGTGATCGTCTCGAAGCCCACCGCATGCGGTCCGAGGTGCGCGAGTTGCGGCGCGTCCACGCCGAACACGCTCGGCGGCCGTTCGGCGAGCGCCGGCGTCGTGAGCGATGCGGCGAGGGCGACCACGCCGCCGAGGCGCAGTGCGCGTCGCGCCCGCGGCGTGCGCGCGCGATTGCGCGGCGCCATCTAGTGATGCCTCCCGGCGAGGCATTTGCGCGGATCGAATTCGCCGGGTTGCTCGGCGGCGTGGTCGAGCAGCTGGCGCAGCGATACGAGTGCCATGGAAATCCTCCTGGTGCGATAGGGATCTGCCGGTGATGGAACCGGGCGATTATGCACCAGAGCGCCGGGTTATGAGCCGCCGGTTAATTGCCCAGGACCCGGGGCGCGCGCTGCTGCGGCGGCCGCTCGAGGCGACGACGGATCGCCGGGCCGGGCACATCGGCGCTCACAGCTTGTACGTCGATAACAGCAAACTCGTTTCGGTACGGGCGATGCTCTGCAGCGAACGGATGCGGTTGATGACCTCGTCGAGCGCCTCGAGGCTGTCGGCGCGCAGCTCCGCGACCAGGTCCCAGCGGCCATTGGTCGAATGCAGTGCCGCGACCGCCGGATCGCCGCGCAGCGTGCGCACGACCTTGTCGAGGTGATTGCCCTCGACGGCGATCGTCATCATGCCGCTGATCCGCTGCAGGTCGGTCTGCGGCTTCAAGCGCACGGTGTAGCCGGCGATCGTGCCTTCGGCTTCGAGCTTACCGATGCGGTTTTGCACGGTGCCCCGGGCGACGCCGAGGCTCTTCGCGAGTGCCGCGATGGTCGCGCGGGCATCGGCCCGTAGCAGCCCGATCAGCCGCCGGTCGAGGTCATCCATGGGGCACAGGCGGATAGAGCATTTCGCCATATTTCATTGTCATATTGATCAATATATCTTATTTTCTGATCACTTTCATGCTTTCCTGCTGGCCAGGAAACGCGGAATCATCACTGCTCGTAGGCAGCAGGAGTACCCCGGCCATGGTCGACTACATTGGCGTCGCCGACGTCGTGCGTTTGATTGAATCGGTGGGTCCGGGGGAGTTCATCGAGCGGCTCGCCGCGCAAATCCTCGCCGACTATCGTCGCTGGGGCGAATTCGAGAAATCCGCGCGGCTCGCGAGCCACTCGCCGGTCGGCGTGATCGAACTGATGCCGACCAGCGACGGCAAGCTGTACACATTCAAGTATGTGAACGGCCACCCCAAGAATACCGCCGCCGGCTTGCTGACCGTGACCGCCTTCGGTGTGCTCGCCGAGGTGGCGACCGGCTATCCCCTGCTGCTGTCGGAACTGACCGTGACGACGGCGCTGCGCACGGCGGCGATGTCGGCGCTCGCGGCGCGCTTCCTTGCGCGCCCCGACAGCCGCGCGATGGCGCTGATCGGCAACGGCGCGCAGAGCGAGTTCCAGGCGATCGCGTTTCACCGCATGCTCGGCATCCGCGATTTGCGCCTGCACGATATCGACCGGCGGGCGACCGCGAAGCTCGAGCAAAACCTGCGCGCGATCGACGAGCTGCGCGACCTGCGCATCACGCGCTGCGCGAGCACCGCCGAGGCGTGCCGCGGCGCCGATATCGTCACCACCGTGACCGCCGACAAGCGCAACGCCGTGATCCTCACGCCGCCCATGGTGCGGCCGGGCATGCATCTGAACGCGGTCGGCGGCGATTGTCCCGGCAAGACCGAACTGCACCCCGACGTGCTGCGAATGCCGGGGGCTCGCGTCGTCGTCGAGTACGAAGCGCAATCGCGCATCGAGGGCGAGATCCAGCAGATGGACCCGTCCTATCCGGTGATCGAGTTCGCGCAGGTCGCCTCCGGAGCCGTGCCTGGCCGCACCAGCGGGCGCGATCTGTCGATCTTCGACTCGGTCGGCTTCGCGCTCGAGGACTATTCGGCGCTGCGCTTCCTGCACAGCCTGCTCCAGGAGGAGAGGATCGAGCGGCGGCGGATCGATCTCGTGCCGGCGCTCGACGATCCGAAGGACCTGTTCGGCGGCACGATCGGCCGGAGCAAGCTGCGCCGGCGCCTGTGCGCAAGCGCGTGACGACCGGGTCCACGCCGATGTCCGCGCACTCCTCACCGCCGCGGGTCACGCTCATCGGCGCGCCGACCGACATTGGCGCGGGCACGCGCGGCGCGTCCATGGGGCCGGAGGCGCTGCGGGTCGCGGGGATGCGATCGATGCTCGAAGCGCAAGGCGCCGAGGTCACCGACCGCGGCGATCTCGCCGGACCCACGAACCCCGGCCGACCCGCGGCAGCCGGCTACCGGCATCTGGCAGAGGTGCGGCACTGGAACCAGAGCGTGCACGACGCGGTTTTCGCCGAATTGCAGCTGCAGCGACTGCCGATCCTGCTCGGCGGCGACCACAGCCTGAGCATCGGCTCGATCAGCGCGGTCGCGCGCCACTGCCGCGCCCTGGGGCGCCCGCTGCGCGTGCTGTGGCTCGACGCGCATGCGGATTTCAACACCAGCGCACTGACGCCGAGCGGCAATGTGCACGGCATGCCGGTCGCCTGTCTGTGCGGCTATGGCCCCGAGGACCTCATCGGCTTGGCCGGCCGGCGACCCGCGCTCGATCCGGGCGAGATCCGCCAGATCGGTATCCGCAGCGTCGATCAGGGCGAGAAGCGCTTCGTCCACGAAGTCGGCCTCGAGGTGTTCGACATGCGCTACGTCGATGAGGTCGGTATGCGGCGCACGCTGGAAGTGGCGCTCGAAGGCCTCACGCCGGACACCCACGTGCACGTGAGCTTCGACGTCGATTTTCTCGATCCGGACATCGCGCCGGGCGTCGGCACGACGGTGCCGGGCGGCCCCTCCTACCGTGAGGCGCAGCTGTGCATGGAAATGATCGCCGACACGGGGCGCATGGGCTCACTCGACGTCATGGAACTGAATCCCGCGCTCGACCTGCGCAATCGCACCGCCGAGGTCGCGGTCGACCTCACGGCCTCGCTCTTCGGCAAGAGCACGCTGATGCGCCGCTAAAATCCGCAGCGGTCGGCGGTCCGCCGCCTCACGGGGCTGCGCGCTCCTCGTCCAGACCCGGCGCGACCGTCGCGATCTGCTCGTTCGCCTCCGCCTGTTCGACCGCCTCGTCCCGTGGCAACCAAGAGGTCAGATCCGCCCGCTGCGCCAGCGCGAACGCGGGCAGAAGCGTCGAGGTTCCCGCGTAGACCAGCAAACCGCCGTAGAGCGTGTCGGCAATGTGGAACCGCTCCCGCAGGATCGCCGCCAGCACCAGGGTGAAGATCAGCGTCGGCGTCAATGCGATCGCGACCTTGAAGCTGCCGACCGCGGTCTCGCCCTTGATGAAGCGCCGTTGCAGCCAGACGATCGCGATGCGCAGCGGCAGCGCCACGCCCGTGAACACCAGGCCGAGCTCCAGGGCATTCCAGTTCAGCGCGGTGGCCGGTACGTCCATGCCGGCGGCAAAGAAATAGAACGGGATGAAGAACGAGGCGAACAGCTGGATCGCGCGCAGGTTTTCGCCGGATGCGAGCTTTGGCAGGCGACTGCGCAGCCGTCGCGCGATGAAGCCGGCGAGGAATGCGCCGAACAGGTAATTGACGCCGAGTCGTTCGGTCAGATAGGCCGCGACCAGGCCCACCATGAGGAGCAGCGAGAACTCCGCGCCGGGTGCATACGGCACGACGAGACGCACCAGCCAGCGCAACAGCAACGGGATGCCGAACACCATGAACACGATCACCAGCGACGACACCGCCAATGTCGTCGTGGAACCCGCCTGCAGGACGACGAATGCGATCACCAGCGCAAGGATCTCGCCGCCGACCGCCTTGACCGCGATCCAGAAGCGCTCGTCCGCATCGACGCCTAGTGCCGGCAAGGCCTCGAGGATGAAACCGGTCGACGGCGTGAGCAATGCGAGCCCGATCAGGGTCGCGGTATTCCACGGCAGGCCGAAGTAGCGCATACCGAGCCAGACGGAGCCCGCAAGCAGCAGTGATTGCACCAGCAGATGGCTCAGCAGCGGTCGAAAACCGCGCCTGAGGTCCTGCACGTCGACGTCGAGGCCGGCGAAAAGGAACAGCGCGGAGATGCCGAGGGCCGAGAGCAGGGCCAGCGTCGGATCGTGAATCGCACCGCCGAGGAGCCAGGCCGCCAGCATGCCGAGACCGAAGCTCGACAGCGGCGCCGGCAGTCGAAAGCGCTGCAGCGCGCGTGGAATCACGATCAAGGCGAAGATCAAGCCTAGATACGCGAGGTTGCTCGTCAGTGCAGGTAGACCAGCCATCGCCGCACGGTAGCACACGAGGCGCAAGCACGATCGGCATCGTCGGTAGGCACATCGGCGAGGGTCACGGTTATCGGCCGACGCCGATTCCGCTCGCACAGCTGCCCGGGGTGAGCATCACGCCGGGCCTGCGCGCGATCTACGGCACGATCGACGTCAGGTTCCGAGCGTTGGCGGCCGGGGGTGCCGGCACCGGAGAACTGGGCGGGGACGCGCCTTGACCGCGCGGGAAGTTTCCGGCCTTGACGAGCATTCCCGGAACCGGTTTGCCGATCTGCCGCTCGAGCCAGAGCGCCGTCTCGATCAAGTCCGCGATCGACACACCGGTGCGGATTCCCATGCGGTTCAACATGTACAACACGTCCTCGGTCGGTACGTTGCCGGTCGCGGCCGGTGCGAACGGACAGCCGCCGATGCCGCCGACGCTCGCATCGATTGCGCGCACGCCCGCGCCGATCGCGGCGTACACGTTCGCGAGGCCGGTGTTGCGGGTGTTGTGGAAATGGGCGCGCAGCGGCATCCCCGGCAGGCGCTCGCGCAGCGCGCCGAACAGATCGGCAACCTGCGAGGGCACCGCGACGCCGATCGTGTCGGCGAGCGCGATCTCGACGGGCTGCGCCTCGGCGCAGCGCAGCGCCACCTCGAGCACGCGCGCCGGATCCATCTCGCCTTCGAACGGACAGCCGAACGCGGTCGAGATCGTCACATTGGGCTGAATGCCCGCGGCGCGCGCGGCGACGGCGATGTCGCGCCATGCGGCGATCGATTCGTCGGTGCCGACGCCCTGGTTGCGCCGGTTGAAGGTCTCGCTCGCGACGACCGCCATGCCGACCGCATCGCAGGCCGCGGCGCGCGCACGGTCGAAGCCCTTGCGGTTCAGGACCAGCCCGATGTAGGAGACGCCGTTGCCCCTCGGCAGGCCGGCGAGCACCGCCTCGGCGTCGGCCATTTGCGGCACCCGCCGCGGATTGACGAAGCTCGTGACCTCGATCCGGCGCAAGCCGGCGCCGATCAGGCGCTCGATCAGCGCGATCTTCGCCACGGTGGGCAAGATCACGCCCTCGCTCTGTAGTCCGTCGCGCGGGCCGACTTCCACCAGCTCGATGTTCATGTGCCTGTCGCGTCCTCCGCTCGGTTGCCGCGCCGATCCATCATTTCATTCCATCCGCTCTTTGTACACTGCGGTGCTCGGCCGAGCGGATCGCGCAACTCGAGCGCCACGGCGTGATCTGCGCCGCCGAACTGTGGCGGCGCCGCTCAACGCGTCGGGGTCAGCGTGGCGCGCAGCTTGGCCTCGGCGAAATCGATGAAAGCAGTCACCCCCGGCGGCACCTGGTGGCGGCTCGGCACGACGACCTGCAGGTCGGCGCCATCGCGCCAATGAGCCGGGAGCAGAGCGACCAATCGCCCCGCGTCCACGTCGCCCAGGGCGAGTATTGCCGGCAGCAGCGCGACGCCGAGCCCGGCGATCGCCGCTTGCAGGAGCACATGGACGTTGTTCGCGCCAAAGCGGCCGGCGACCGCGACCTCCTCGTGTCCCGCCGGACCCTGCAAGCGCCAGGTCGCGCGACCCGCGCGCGGCGAGGCGATCAGGCAATCGTGCACGGCGAGATCGGCAACGCGACGCGGCGCCCCTCGCGCAGCCACGTAGCGCGGACTCGCATACAGGCGAAACGGCTGCGCGACCAGAGTGCGCAGTACCGCGTAACTCGCACCCGGCGTCGCGCCGGCGCGAAATGCGACGTCGATGCCGTCGGCGATCAAGTCGTTGCGCGCATCGTCGAGTACGAAATCGACCGCGACTCGGGGGTGCCCGGCGATGAATTCGGCGATCCAGTCGAGGCGCAATAGTTCGAGAAATCCGGCGGGCGCCGCGACCCGAATGGGTCCCTGCGGCACGCCGCTGCCGTCCGCGAGTTGCTGTGCGGCCGCGAGCAGGTCATCGACCGCCGGAGCGCAACGATCGAAAAATGCCTGGCCGGACGGGGTCAACGCGAGCTTGCGGGTCGAGCGGTGCAATAGGCGCGTCTTCAGAGCCGTCTCGAGCTGCCGGATCCGGCGGCTCAGGGTATTGGTCGGCATGTGCAGCCGGCGCGCGGCGACCGCAAAGTGGCCGGCGCGGGCGACCTGCACGAACAGACGAATTTCGTTCAGATCCAAACAATTCATTCCAATTTTGGCTTAGTATATTCCGATTGTACCATCTACCGCCCTTCAGGCGCGCCAGCTATGCTGAGTTGCACGTGTTGGGCCGATGCTCGGCCCCGCGGTTCTTGACCCCGCAAGGCTCATTGGAGACCTCGATGGCGAAAGTGCTGGTCCTGTATTACTCCTCCTACGGCCATATCGAGGCGATGGCGCAGGCGATCGCCGATGGCGCACGCGCCGCCGGCGCGCAAGTCGAAGTGAAGCGGGTGCCCGAGACCGCCCCCCTCGAGGTGGCCAAGGCCGCCCACTTCAAGCTCGACCAGAGCGCGCCGATCGCGAAGATCGAGGAACTGACGGACTACGACGCGATCGTGGTCGGCACGCCCACGCGGTTCGGTCGGTTGTCCTCGCAGATGGCGAGTTTTCTCGACCAAGCCGGGGGCCTGTGGATGCGCGGCGCACTGCACGGCAAGGTCGGCGGCGCCTTCACCTCGACCGCGACCCAGCACGGCGGCCAGGAGATGACGCTGTTCTCCCTGATCACGAATCTGCTGCATTTCGGCATGATCGTCGTCGGCCTGCCGTACAGCCACCAGGGCCAGATGCGCATCGACGAGGTCGTCGGCGGCAGTCCCTACGGCGCGACGACCATCGCCGGCGGCGGCGGCGAACGCCAGCCGAGCGTGACCGAGCTCGAGGGCGCGCGCCACCAGGGACGGCTGATCGCCGAGACCGCGGCCAAGCTCGCCGGCCGGTAAAGCCCGCGGATCACCGAGCCGGCCGCGGACGCTGCGGGTAGAGCCGCAGCTTCGAGGTGTCGTAGTCAAGCGAAGCGACGATGCCGCGCAGGCGCAGGTACTCGCCGACGGCGATCGACGGCTTGCGCGCCAGGATCCACACAAAGTCGCGTGCGTCGCGGGCAATGATCGCCTCGCCGTAGTCCACGCTCACATAGGCGATCAGGTACTGCGCCTTGATTGGCCAGACGAACTGCATGCCCCAGCGGGCATTGCTCACCTTGTCGAGAACCCGGGCGCGCGGCCGCCAGACCTTCAGCGGCCCATCGAAGCCGCCCGCGTGGAAGCGGTAGCGCACGTCGATCGTGCCGTCGGCGCGCAGGGCGTAAGACTCGACCGCGCCATAGGCATTCTTGTCGATGAAGGTCGGGATCGCGGCGATCACGTACCAATCGCCCATGAAGCGGCCAAGGTCCACGTGCGCGACCGTGCGGATCGGCGGCAGGCGCTGCGCCGAGCAGGCGGTGAGAAGCAGCGCCGCCACCGCGAGCGGCGCCGCGCGCAGCCGCCGCCGATGTGCCGCGATCATCGCGCGGGCGGCACGCTCATTGGATCGGGCCGAGAAAATCGCTCTTGCCGATCTCGACGCCGCCCTCGCGCAGCAGCGCATAGCTCATCGTCACGTGGAAATACACGTTCGGCAGCACGAACAGATTGACATACGCGAGGCCGGTGAACTGCAGCGTTCTCGTCGGGAATTTCAGCACCACCTCGCGGCTCTCGGCACCGGCGAACTGCTCGCGCTTGACCGATTTGAGGAAATCGATGGTCTTGGCGATCCGCGCCTGCAGTTCCGGGATCGTCTTCTCGTTGTCTTCGTGCACCGGCACCTCGATGCCCGCGAGGCGCGCGGCGGCACCCTTGGCGCCGTCGCAGGCGATCTGCACCTGGCGCGACAGCGGCAGCATGTCCGGGAACAGTCGGGCCTGAACGAAGACCGCCGGGTCGATCTTCTTCGCCGCGGCATGCGCGGCGGCCTTGTCGAGCAGGCTCGACAGATTCGACAGCGCGTGCGTCATGACCGGAACGGAAACGTCGAAAAGGGAAACGCTCATCCTCGGATCTCCTGGTGGGGGGAATACAACCGCATGCCCCGGTGCGGCCGGTCCGAACCGGGGCGCAAACGGGCGCGGGCCCGGCACGCCGCGCCGATTGGAGAAACCGCCTCGCGCGGGACCGGACAATGATACCGTGTCCACACCCACTCTGGAGCATTGTCCCATGGAAGATAAAACCCCGTCGCCGACATCGGCGTTCGCGCGCCCGTCGATCGACGAAACGTCAATGGACTTTCGAGCCCGCATGCTGAGCCGGCAGGCCGAGACCGCCGCACGCCGCCAACTCGGCCTCGCCGAGCAATGCTCGGTGCGCAACAGCGCCGAGGAGCGCATCCGGATCTGGGAGCGACTGCACGCGATCACGCTGCCGCGCGAGGCGGACCATCGGCTGATCGAGGTCATCGCCGGCGACACCGGCCTCACCGGCGTCGAGGTGCGCGACGAGCAGCTGCGGCGGGCGCAGACGAAGAAGCCGGCGTGAGGTCCGCGCACCGGCGGACGGCGGCGAATGACGACCGGCGTTGCCGGCACCCGGGCCCGGCTCGCGCTCAGCGCCGAAAAAAATACGGTACGGCGCTCACCACGACGCCGATCGCGACCAGGCCGTAGGGATTCGAGACGGCGAACGAATAGAGGATCAGCACGAGCCCGCAGATGAGCGGCACCGGCGCGCCCTGCTTCTTGCCGTAGATGAAATAGCCGGTGCCGATCGAACCGAACAACAGGCCCCAGAGCAGCTGCGCCGAGCTCACGGCCTAGACCCTCCCGCCACGCCTCATTCGAGGAAGCGCGCCGGCGTCTTGGCGCGCACTTCGGCCGCCGACACCCCCGGCGCGAGTTCGACGAGCCGGAACGGCGCGCGCCGCGATTCACGCGTGAATACTGCGATCTCGGTGATCAGCATGTCGACCACGTTGGTACCGGTGAGCGGCAGCTCGCAGCTGGCCTTGAACTTCGGCGCACCGTCCTTCGCCGTGTGTTCCATGACGACCACCACGCGCTTGACGCCGGCGACCAGGTCCATCGCGCCGCCCATGCCCTTGACCATCTTGCCGGGCACCATCCAGTTCGCCAGATCCCCGCCCTCGGACACCTCCATCGCGCCGAGCACGGACAAGTCGATGTGCCCGCCGCGGATCATCGCGAAGCTGTCGGCCGAGGAGAAATACGAGGTCATCGGCAGAGCGGTCACGGTCTGCTTGCCGGCGTTGATCAGATCCGCGTCCTCCTCGCCCTCGTACGGGAACGGGCCCATGCCGAGCATGCCGTTCTCCGACTGCAGCACGACCTTCTTGTCCGGCGCGATGAAGTTCGCCACCAGCGTCGGTATCCCGATGCCGAGATTCACGTAGAACCCGTCCCGCAGCTCCCGCGCGGCGCGGGCCGCCATCTCGTCACGCGACCACGGCATCGGCGCCTCCGGAACGCTTGCGCGTCGTACGTTGCTCGATCAGCCGGGAGTAATTGCGGCCGGCGATGATCCGCTGGACGTAGATCCCGGGCGTGTGGATCTGGTCCGGATCGAGCTCGCCGGGTTCGACCAGGTGCTCGACCTCGGCCACCGTCAGGCGTCCGGCGGTCGCCATCGGTGGATTGAAGTTGCGGGCGGTCCTGCGGTACACGAGATTGCCCTCGGTGTCGGCCTTCCACGCGCGCACGAGCGAGATGTCCGCAGTGAGCCCGGTCTCGAGGATGTAGCTCTCGCCGTCGACCACGCGTTGCTCCTTGCCTTGCGCAACCAGGGTGCCGGCGCCGGTGCGGGTGTAGAACGCCCAGATGCCGGCGCCGCCGGCGCGGATGCGCTCGGCGAGCGTTCCCTGCGGGTTGAACTCGAGTTCCAGCTCCCCGCACAGGTATTGCCGCTCGAACTCCTTGTTCTCGCCGACGTACGAGGAGATCATCTTGCGGATCTGGCGCGTGTTCAGCAGGATCCCGAGGCCGAAGCCGTCGAGCCCGGCATTGTTCGAGACCACGGTCAGATCGCGCGCGCCGAGCTGTTTGACCGCGTCGATCAGGTTCTCCGGGACGCCGCAGGCGCCGAAGCCGCCGGCCATCAATGTCATGCCGTCCCGCAGCACGTCGCGCAGCGCAGTCAGCGCGTCCGGATAGACCTTGTTGCTCGCACTCTGGTTCATCGGCGCCTATCCCTTCGCGGCCGCCTCAGCCGCGTCCACCGTGTTCGACAAAAGCATCGCGATCGTCATTGGTCCGATGCCGCCCGGCACCGGCGTGATCGCGCCGGCCCGGGGCAGCGCCGTCTCGTAGTCAACGTCGCCGACGAGCTTGCCGGATTCGGTGCGGTTGATGCCGACGTCGAATACCGCGGCGCCCGGACGGATCCATTCGCCGCGGACCATGCCCGGTCGACCAACCGCCGCGACCACGAGCTCGGCGCGCTCGACCTCGGCGGCGAGGTCGCGGGTGCCGGTGTGGCAGACGGTCACGGTGCAGCCGGCGAGCAGAAGTTCGAGCGCCATGGGCCGGCCGACGATGTTCGAGGCGCCGACGACGGTCGCGCGCAGGCCACGCAGCTTCATGCCGTATTCGGCCGCGAGGCGGATCACGCCGTAGGGCGTGCATGGCCGCAGGCGCGGCCGCTTCTGCGCAAGCAGTCCCGTGTTCTGCGGATGAAAGCCGTCGACGTCCTTGCTTGGTTCGACCGCATCCATGATCTCGGTGGCGTCGAGTCCCGCGGGCAGCGGCAGCTGGATGAGAATGCCGTCGACCGCCGCGTCGCGGTTCAGCCGCTCGACCAGCCGCAGCATCTCCTCGCGCCCGACGCCCGCGGGCAAGTCGTACGCGAAGGAGCGGATGCCGGTCTCTTCGCAGGCCTTGCGCTTGTTGCGCACATAAACGCTCGACGCCGGATCCGCACCGATCTGCACGACCGAGAGCCCCGGCGCCCGGCCGTGCCGCGCGGCGAAGGCCGCCGCGCGCGTCTTGACCTGCGCTCTCACCTTGGCCGCGACGGCCTTGCCGTCGAGCAACCTCGCCGTCTGTGCCATCGCGCTCAGTACCGGTACTGGTCGGTTTTAAAGGGGCCCTGCTTGCCGACGCCGATGTAACGCGCCTGGGCGTCGGAGAGTTCCGTCAGCTGCGCGCCGAGCTTGGAGAGTTGCAGGCGGGCGACCTTCTCGTCGAGATGCTTCGGCAGGACGTACACGCCAATGGGATATTTCTTGGTGTTCGTGTAAAGCTCGATTTGCGCGAGCACCTGGTTCGCGAACGAGGAGCTCATCACGTAGGAGGGATGGCCCGTGCCGCAACCGAGGTTCACGAGACGCCCCTCGGCGAGCAGGATGATCCGCTTGCCGTCCGGGAAGATCACGTGGTCGACCTGCGGCTTGATGTTCTCCCAAGCGTACCGGCGCAGCGACGCCACCTCGATCTCGTTGTCGAAGTGGCCGATGTTGCAGACGATCGCCTGATCCTTCATCCGCCGCATGTGATCGTGCGTGATCACGTGCAGATTGCCGGTCGCGGTGACGAAGATGTCGGCCTTGTCGGCCGCGTAGTCCATCGTCACGACGCGATAACCCTCCATCGCGGCCTGCAACGCGCAGATCGGGTCGATCTCGGTGATCCAGACCTGCGCCGAGAGCGCGCGCAGCGCCTGCGCCGAGCCCTTGCCGACGTCGCCGTAGCCGGCGACGAGCGCGACCTTGCCGGCGATCATCACGTCGGTCGCACGCTTGATGCCGTCGACCAGCGACTCGCGGCAGCCGTACAGGTTGTCGAACTTCGACTTGGTCACGGAGTCGTTGACGTTGATCGCCGGAAACGCGAGTTCGCCGTCCCGCGCCATCTGGTACAGGCGCTTGACGCCGGTCGTCGTCTCCTCGGACACGCCCTTGATCTTGCCGAGCCGCGTCGAATACCACTTGGGCTCAGTCTTGAGCTTTGCCGCGATCGCCGCGAACAGATGTTCCTCCTCCTCGCTCGAGGGCTGCGCGAGGAGCGATGCGTCCGTCTCGGCCCGTGCGCCGAGGTGCAGCAGCAGCGTCGCGTCGCCGCCGTCGTCGAGGATCATGTTCGAGTGGCCGCCGTCCGGCCATTCGAAGATGCGGTGCGTGTAGTCCCAGTATTCGGCGAGCGACTCGCCCTTGACGGCGAACACGGCAGTGCCGCCCGCGGCGATCGCCGCGGCGGCGTGGTCCTGGGTCGAGTAGATGTTGCACGAGGCCCAGCGAACCTGCGCGCCGAGCGCGTTCAAAGTCTCGATCAGCACCGCGGTCTGGATCGTCATGTGCAAGGATCCGGAGATCCGCGCACCGCGCAGCGCCCGGTTCGCGGCGAACTCCGCGCGAATCGCCATCAATCCCGGCATCTCCGTCTCGGCGATCTTGATCTCCTTGCGGCCCCAGTCCGCGAGCGCGGGATCCTTGATCACGAAGTCGGTTGTCGGCTTGGCTACAGCGTTCATCGATCGTTGCTCCTCGGCGGGCGCGCGCTCAGGCCGCGCGCGTTGATTTGATTTCGGCGGCGAGCGCCGCGGCCTTGTCGGTGCGTTCCCAGGTGAATTCCGGCTCCTCGCGGCCGAAATGGCCGTAGGAGGCGGTCTTCTGGTAGATCGGCCGGGTGAGGTCCAGCATCTCGCGCAGGCCGAAGGGCGTCAGGTCGAAATGCGCGCGCACCAACTGGGTGAGCTTCGCGTCCGGGAGTTTGCCGGTGCCGAAGGTCTCGAGCATGATCGAGGTCGGCTCAGCGACGCCGATCGCGTAGGACAGCTGGACCTCGCAGCGCTCGGCGAGGCCGGCGGCGACGATGTTTTTCGCGACGTAACGCGCCGCGTAGGCCGCGGAGCGGTCGACCTTCGAGGGGTCCTTGCCGGAGAAGGCGCCGCCGCCATGGCGCGCGAAGCCGCCGTAGGTGTCGACGATGATCTTGCGTCCGGTGAGGCCGCAGTCGCCGACCGGTCCGCCGATCACGAAGCGCCCCGTCGGATTGATGTGGAACTTGGTGCGCTTGTCGAGCCACTTGCGCGGCAGCACCGGCTGCAGGATCTCCTCGGTCACCGCCTCGCGCAGCCGCTTGGTCGACACCTCGTCGCTATGCTGGGTCGAGAGCACGACGGCCTCGAGGCCCACCGGCCGGTCGTTCTCGTAGCGCAGCGTAACCTGGCTCTTCGCGTCGGGGCGCAGCCAGGGCAGCTTGCCGCTCTTGCGCACCTGCGCCTGGCGCTTCACGAGCCGATGCGCGAGCGTGATCGCCGCTGGCATCAGCACGTCGGTCTCGTTGCTCGCGTAGCCGAACATCAGGCCCTGATCGCCGGCGCCCTGTTTGCGCTCGTCCTTGCGATCGACGCCCTGCGCAATGTCCGGCGACTGCTTGCCGATGATGTTGAGCACGCCGCAACTCGCGCCGTCGAAGCCCATGTCCGAGGTGTCGTAGCCGATCGCGAGCACCGTCTTGCGCACGATCGCCTCGACGTCGACCCAGGCGCTGGTGGTGATTTCGCCGGCGACGATCACGACCCCGGTCTTCACCAGCGTCTCGCAGGCGACGCGGCCGCGCGGGTCGGCGCTGAGGATCGCATCCAGGATCGCATCGGAGATCTGGTCGGCAACCTTGTCCGGATGCCCTTCGGAGACCGATTCGGAGGTGAAGGAGAACTGTTTGCTCATGAGTGAATTCCAGGGGCCGGTTGTGCAAAACTCTGCTCGTAACGCCGCTCGAACTCCGCCGGCGTGAAGCGGTGGTTCTGCGGGCCGCGCGACTCGACTTTCAGCGCGCCCATCAACGAAGCGACGCGGCCGGTGGTCTCCCACGGCAGGCCGTGCAGCAGGCCGTGAATTAGACCAGCCCGATAGGCATCGCCGCAACCCGTTGGGTCGACGATCGCCCGCGCTGCAGCGCAAGGAATCTCGTGGCAGCGCTCCCGCGTGTGGATCCGCGAGCCCTGCGCACCCTCGGTGACGATCAGCGCATCGACCTGGGCGACGACGTCGGCGGCGGTCCAGCCCGTCTTCTGCTGCATCATGCCCCACTCGTAGTCGTTGACCGCAACCCAGCGGGCCCCGGCGACGAACGCGGCGAGTTCCTCGCGGCCGAACATCGGCAGGCCCTGGCCCGGGTCGAACAGGAACGGAATGCCGGCGGCGGCGAACTGGGCAGCATGCTCGATCATCGCCTGGCGCCCGTCCGGGGCGACGACGCCGAGCGCGATGTCGGCGCCGGCGGCCGCGACCTGGTTGAGCTGCGCATACTGCATCGCACCCGGATGGAACGCGGTGATCTGATTGTCATCGAGGTCGGTCGTGATGTAGGCCTGGGCGGTGAAGGCCTCGGGCACCTCGAGCACGTGCCCGAGGTCGATGTCGAGCGCGCGCAAGCGCTGCGCATACGGCCCGAAGTCGTGTCCGACCGTCGCCATCGGCACGCCGTGGTCGCCGAGCAGCTTCAGCCCGTAGGCGATGTTCGCGGCACAACCGCCGAATTCGCGACGCATCTCGGGCACCAAGAATGCGACGTTCAGGACGTGCAGCTTCTCCGGCAGGATGTGCGCCTTGAATCGGTCCGGGAATATTAAGATCGTGTCATAGGCGATCGACCCGCAAATCAGCACGCGCAGATTTCGCCCCGGTACCAGCGTCATCCATCCATCCTTCGTCGGACAAACGGCTATTCTACAACCAAATTCCCGCCGCCGGTCCTCAACACCCCTCCTATCGCGATGACGACCAAACCGCCCGGCATGTCAAGGCTTCTGGTGCTGCTCGGCATGGTCTCCCTGCTCGGCATCATCAGCGGGATGGGGCCCATCCTCGCACCGCAGATCGGCAGCCTGTTGCTGTGGGTCGCGAACTGGCGCTGCCTGTTCTGGCTGTTGACAGCGCTCGCGCTCGGCTCGCTCGCGGCGGCGGCGGCGATGCTCGATGAGTCACGGCCGCAGGACCGGCCGCCCGCACTCGGTCCGAGCCTCTGGTTGCGCGTGATCAGGGACCGGCGCTTCCTGCGCTACGCGCTGCCGGCGAACTTCGTCTCGGCGAGCGTGTTCGCCTACATCTCCGGCGCGCCGTTCGTCTTCATCGACCAGCTGCACCTCACGCCGCAGCGCTTTGCGTGGCTGTTCGGCGTGAACGCGCTCGCGCTCGCGCCGTTCGGCGCCGTCGCCGGCACCGCGTCGGCGATCTACGGCACGCTGCAGTTCTCGTTCGCCGGACTCGCGGGCATTGCGGTCAGCGCGTTCTACGACGGCAGTGCCCGCTCGATGGCGGGCGTCATGAGCGCGCTGACGCTCGCGGCGGTCGCGCTGTACCGCTGGCTGCCGATCGACCCCGCGGTCTGACTGCGCCGCAGCGGCGCGGCCCTGCGCGCGACCGTCGATTCGGCGTAGTATGCCGCACATGGCTCGACGGCTTCGCATCGACCGGGCCGCCCTTCTGAGCGGCGGGACACGGCTCTGATTTTCGGCCGCGCAGGCTGCGGCAACTGGCGCGACGCCAGCGGCCACGAATGGCTCGTGACGAACGGCCTCGGCGGGTATGCGTCCGGCACCGTCGCCCTCGCCAACACCCGCCGCTATCACGGCCTGCTGGTCGCGAGCCTCGCACCCCCGGCGGGGCGCACCCTGCTGGTCGCGAAGTTCGACGCGAGCGTCGAGTACGACGGCGGCCGCTACGAGCTCTGCGCCAACGAGTTCGCGGGCGGCACGATCGCGCCGCAGGGCTTCGTCCACATCGAGTCGTTCGCGCTGCGCGGCACAATACCGACCTGGCGCTACGCGTTCGCCGACGCGCTGCTCGAACTGCGCATCTTCATGGCGCCGTTCACGCAGACCAGCTACGTCGGCTTCGCGCTGCTGCGCGGAACATCGCGCGCCAATCTGCAGATCAAACCGTACATCACCTACCGCGGCCATCACGCCCAGGTGCGCGGTGCACCCGCGTACCGCGTCGAGGCGGCAAATCGGGAATGCCACGTCCTCGCGTTCGACGGTGCGCGCCCGTACCGCCTCTCGCTCGATGCCGGCCGCTTCGAAGGCGCCGGCGACTGCTATTGGAGTTTCCAGCACCGCGAGGAAGCCGCGCGCGGCCTCGACGCGCTCGAGGACCTGTGGATGCCGGGAGTATTCCACGCCGATCTCGGTGCCGGCGAACGCGTGTTCCTGATCGCGACCGCGGAGGATCGCCCGCCCGCGGACGGCGCCGCGGTCGAACGCTCGGTCGAACACGACGGCGAACGGCTCGTCGAGGCTTTACCGCCCGGCGCGCCGCCGTGGATCCGGCAGCTCGCGCGCGCCTCGGCCCAGTTCATCGTCCGCCGCGGCGCGGGTGGTGCGGCCGGCACGGGCGTGATCGCGGGGTATCCCTGGTTCGGCGAATGGAGCCGCGACGCCATGATCGCGCTGCCGGGCCTCGCGACCATACTCGACCGGCACGACGTCGCCGCCGGCGTACTGCGCACCTACGCGCGCCAAATCGATGGCGGCATGCTGCCGAACCGGCTGCCCGCCGACGGCGCGGCGCCGGAGTACAACAGCGCCGATGCGACATTGTGGCTGTTCCACGCGCTCGACGAACACCTCGTCGCGCGGCCCGACGCCGATCTCGAGCGCGAGCTGTTGCCGCTGCTGCTGCAAATCGTCAAGGCACACGTCAAGGGCACACGCCACGGGATCGGCGTCGACCCGGCCGACGGGCTGCTGCGCGCCGGCGAACCGGGAACGCAGTTGACCTGGATGGACGCGAAGCAGGGTGACCGCGCTTTCACGCCGCGCGTCGGCAAACCGGTCGAGATCAACGCGCTTTGGCTCAATGCGCTCGACGTCACGCTGCGGCTCGCGGTGCGCCATAGGCACCGGGCCGCGGCGCAAGCCTGCCGGCGCTTGCGCGACGCCGCCGGCGCGGGCTTCGCGCGCTTCTGGAATGGCGGGCGCGGCTGCCTATACGACGTTCTCGACGTCGACGGCGGCGGCACCGCCGACGCGAGCGTGCGGCCGAACCAGCTGCTCGCCGCGAGCCTGCCCTACTCGGTGCTCGCCGCCGCCCAACGGCGCGCGATCGTCGCGGTCTGCGCCCGCGAACTGCTGACGAGCCACGGGCTGCGGTCCCTGAGCCCGCGCGATGCCAGCTACGTCGGCACCTATAGGGGGGATGTCTGGCGGCGTGACGCCGCATACCATCAGGGCACGGCCTGGAGCTGGCTTCTCGGGCCGTTCGCCTGGGCACACTACCTCGCCCACGGCGATGCGCGCGCGGCCCAGCGCTACCTCGAGCCGGTCGCGCGGTTCATCGACGAGGCCTGCGTGGGTTCGGTCGCGGAGATCGCCGACGGCGATGCGCCGCATGCGCCGCGCGGCTGCCTCGCGCAGGCCTGGAGCGTCGCCGAGATCCTGCGCGCCTGGATTCGACTCGAGCGGATCGCCGCCAAGAGCTGATGCCGACACCCGGCATGGATGGACCACCCATGAGGAATCGCCGATGAACGAACCGAAGATGAACGAGCCGAAGGATCCGCCGCTCGCACGCAGCGACGAGGAATGGCGGCGGGAGCTCGCGCCCGGCACTTACCAGGTGATGCGCTGCCATGACACGGAGCGGGCCGGCACGAGCCCGCTGAACGCCGAGCATCGAGACGGTCGCTACGCTTGCGCGGCCTGCGGTCAGAGCCTGTTCGAATCAGTGACCAAGTTCGACAGCGGCACCGGCTGGCCAAGCTTCTACGCACCGCTCCCCGGCGCGGTCGGCACGTCGACCGACCGCAGCCTCGGCATGCCGCGCACCGAAGTCCATTGCGCCCGCTGCGGCGGCCATCTCGGCCACGTGTTCCCGGACGGACCCGAGCCGACCGGCGAGCGGTATTGCATGAACGGCCTGGCGCTGAAGTTCGCGCCGGACGGCGGCTAAGGCGCGAACACCGCGACGCAGCCGGAGCGGCAGGCGCCGCTCGGCGCGCCGCCCTGGATCGGCACGAACACCCGGCCCGTGCGCGGATCCGCCGCAACGGAGTGGGCGTTCGGGCCGGTCGGCAGATTGCCGAGCCATCGGTCGCTGAGCGCATCGACGACGCCGAGCACGGGGCCGCCGGGAAAGCCCGATGCCGCCAGATAATAGCGGTGCGTCTTCGGCTCGTACCAGACCTCGTCCGAGCCGCCCACCGCATGGATCGTCGCGACGATCTTGCCGGTGCGCGCCGCGAGAATCAGCGACTTCGGCGCGAATCCCGCGGCGACGGCGTCGTCGCTGCAGCCGACCAGGAGGTGTCCGTTCGGCCCCACCGCGAGGCCTGCCGGCATGCACGCGTGGACCGGGAAGAGCTTCTCCAGCCGGTGCGCGCGCGGATCGATCACCGCGACCGCGCCGTTGGCCTTGACGTGATCGAGCACCGGAATCGACAGATACACGAGGCCGGTCGCCGGATCCCAGGCCGGCTGTTCGGCGCCATCGGTCGCCCGCGCGAGCACGAGCTTGCCGACCACGCGGCGTGAGCGGGTCGAGACGAAGGAAACGAACGGCGGCTCGTCGGCATTGTTGACCGCGATCACCAGGTGATCGCGGCCATCGTAGGTCATCTCGTCGACGCGCTTGCGCCCGCCGGTCGGGATCGACGCTATGATCGATCGGGACCGCAGGTCCACGACCTTGAGCGTGCTGTCGCCGTTGCCGGCCCAGAATTCGTGGCCGCCCACCGCGACGACGCCGTTGGGGCCGGCCCGGCCGAAGCCGGCGGCCCGGTCGAAGCCGGTGAAGCCGCCGACTCGACCGATGAACCGGTCGCTCGCCGCGTCGATCAGATCGAGGCTTTTGTGCGCGCGATCGGAGAATGCATAGGTGCCCCGCTGATCGACGAAGCCGATGTCGAAGCTCGACAGCGGCTGCCCCGGAATCCGGATCGTCGCGATTCGCGCGCCCGCCGCCGGAGCGGGGCGATCCGCCGCCTGCGCGTTGACGCCGAGCGCGATCACGGCCGCGAGCAGGTACTGCGAGCAACCGACCGGCAATTTTCGCATCGGCAACGTTCTCCGCGAGGATTGGCGCGATCCTATCCGGCCAATCTTAATCCAACATGAACCGCCGGCGCAGGCGACGGCGGCATCGCCGGAATCTCGAACACCACGCGCAGGCCCCGGCCGTCGCGGCCGGCCTCGGCGAAAATGCGGCCGCGATGCAGATCGATGATGCTGCGGCAGATCGCCAGGCCGAGTCCGGTGCCCTCGTAATCCGGCGCATTCGCCGGCCGCAAGTGCACGAAGCGGTCGAAGATGTGCGCGCGCTCCGCCGCCGGCACGCCCGGTCCCTCGTCCTCGACCGACACCCGCCACATCTCGCCGTCGACCGCCGAGCGCAGTTCGATCTTGCCCCCGGGCGGCGAGGCATTGACCGCGTTGCTCAGCAGGTTGAGCAGCACCCGGCGCAACCAGCGGGGCTCGCAAACCGCCATGCCGGCGCCCTGATGCGCGAACGTGAACGCGAGGCCGCGATGTTCGGCGAGCACCTCGGCGTCCGCCTGGAACGAGGCCAGCACTTGCGCCGGGTCGTGCGGCGCGAGCTGCATCGTGATGCTGCGCGCCTCGGCGCGCGACAGGAACAGCAGTTCGTCGATCGTGCCATTCAGGCGCGTCAGGTCCTCGAGCAGGGTCAGGATCTCCTCCTCGTTCTCCGGGCTGAGCGTGCCGGTGGCGACGAGCTTTTCGGCGTGCAAGCGCGCGAGCGACAGCGGCGTCTTGAGTTCGTGCGAGGCGTCGGCGGCGAAGCGGCGCACGTTGCGGAACGAGTCCTCCAGGCGCTCGAACATCGCGTTGAGCAGCTGCGCGAGATCGGCGATCTCGTCCTTGACGGCCGGTACCGGTATGCGCTCACCGAGATTGTCCGAGCCGATGCGGCTCGCGGTCTCGCGGATCAGGCGCACCGGCCGCAGCGCGACGCGCGACAGGCCGAAGCCGATCGCGATGCTCATGGCGAGCATCAGCGCGAGCAACGCAACGCACACCTCCGCATAGCCCTCCATGACCCCGTCGACCTGGGTCTCCGGCGTCGCCAGGATCACGTCGTACGGCGGCAGACGGAATTCGCCGATCCGCACTAGGCCGATGTCCGGCAGCCGGATCAGGTAGTGGCGCTCGCCCTCGCGATCCGGAATCGCGCGGCCCTTCAGGTTGCTCGAGTAGAAGATCGTGCCGTGGCCGGGGTTGTGGATGTCGATGTAGAAGAGCACCGAGGCGAAATTCGTCGTCTCGCGGATGCGCTGATTGATCACGGCCGCACTGAGAGTGCGATAGTCGGGCCCGAGATGTGCGCGGATCTGCGCGAACTCCGACTGATTCAATAAGTCCAGTCCGTGGATCAGATAGCCCTCGAGCAGGTAATAGCCGGCGACGAACAGACAGGCGAGCGTCGCGGTCGCCGCCGATGCATACCAGAGCGCGAGCCTGGCGCCGATCGATTTCATTGCAGCTTGTAGCCGACGCCGCGCACGGTCTTGAACATCGGCTTGTCGTCCTTGCTGTCGAATTTCGCGCGCAGCTTGCTCATGTAGACGTCGAGCAGGTTGGCGTCGACCTCGTAGGGCGAAGACCACACCTTCTCGTAGATCAAGGAGCGCGTGAGGATGCGGCCGGGATTCTGCATGAAGATCTCGAGCAGCGCGAATTCCCGGCTGGTCAGGTCGAGGGTCGCGCCCTGATAGTGGGTCATGCGGCCCACCAGGTCCATGCGAATGCCGCGGTGCTCGAGCACGGTGTCCTTGACGTTCGCCTGGCGACGCAACAGCGAGCGCAGGCGCGCCAGCAATTCCGGCAAGCTGAACGGTTTCGGCAGGTAATCGTCGGCGCCGACGTCGAGGCCCTTGATGCGATCCTCGACCGCGTCGCGCGCGCTCAAGATGATGACCGGCTCGTTGAAACCGCTCCTGCGCCATTGCTGCAGCAGATCCAGGCCGTCGCCGTCCGGCAGGCCGAGATCGAGCACGATCGCATCGTAGCTCGTCTCGCACAGCGCATCGCGCGCGCCACTACAGCTCGCCGCGTGCTTGACCGCGTAGCCGGCCTCCGTGAGGCCCTGCTTCAGCAGCAACCCGAGCCGGCGTTGATCCTCGACGACCAGAATTTTCATGAACCCTCGGCAGCGCCTGGCGCATCATCGCGCGACGGCCGGTCGGCGGCAACGACGGGAGTCACGGTCAAGGTCACGGTCAAGGTCACGGTCAAGGTCACCGCCTCAGTCGACGCCGATCCGCAGGCGTGCGCTCCAGTACCATCGCTGCCGCGCCGATCCGAGCGAGGCGCGCGCGATCGCGGCGAATTCCTCGACGCCGAGCTCGGGTACCGAGCGGCCGGCCTTCAACGGATCCATCACGCTGCCCTGGCTGCGCAGCAGACCGCCGTAGCGCTCGGCATCGCCTTCGTCCCAGGGCTGCAGTTCGAACTCGCGCGTTGCGAGCCCGGCTTTTCGCGGGCGCAGTCGACCTTACCCGGTTAAACTGAACGGTACCTTAACACGCCGATCCCGACGCTATGACCTGGTCCGCCGCGCAGTACCGTCTCTTCGAGGATGAGCGCAATCGCCCGCTGCGCGATCTGCTCGCGGCGCTGCCCGAGATCGATGCGCGCAGCGCCGTCGATCTCGGCTGCGGACCCGGGAACTCGACGGAACTGCTCGCGACGCGCTTGCCGCAGGCGGTGCTGCTCGGCATCGACGCCTCGCAGGACATGATTGCGGCCGCGCGGCGGCGCCTGCCACACACGCTCTTTGAGCTGCGCGACATCGGCGCCTGGAACGACGCCGGTCCATTCGACGTGATCCTCGCCAATGCCTCGCTGCACTGGCTGCCGGACCACGAACGGCTGCTGCCGGCGCTCGCCGGCCGGCTCGGCGCCGGCGGCTGCCTCGCGGTGCAGATGCCGGACAATCTCGACGAACCGACACACCGGCTGATGCGCGAAATCGCCGCGCAGATCGATCCCGGTCGCGCCGTTGCGGCCGCGGCGGCGCGCACCGCGCCCGCACCGCCCGCGAGCTACTATCGCTGGTTGCGCGCGGTCTGCCGCAAGGTCGACATCTGGCGCACGACCTACCACCATCCGCTCGCCGACGGAGTCCGCGGCATCGTCGAGTGGTTCAAGGGCAGCGCACTCGGCCCCTTCCTCGAACCGCTCGGCCCAAATACGCGGGCCGAGTTCATACACCGCTACACGGCCGCCCTCGAGCCCGTATATTCGCCGCTGCCGGACGGCACGGTGCTGCTGCCGTTCCCGCGCCTGTTCATCGTCGCGCGCCGCTGATCGTCCAGAGTACGACCGCGTCGAACAGGGCCTTGCCCGCGGCGGTCATATCGCCGTAGCTCGGATTGTCGAGCGGCAGCAGCGCGCGCCTCGCCGGCGCGACGAAGCCGTCGGCCATCGTCGCGCCCGCGACGTAGCCGAAGATCGAGCGCTGCGCGGGCGATCCCGGCAGGGTCGCCACCACGATCGCGTCCGGGGTCGGACGCGCCCACTTGAGCACTCCGGGGCTGTGCGTAAAGGCGACCGGGCCAATCGCGAGTCCCGCGGCCATCGAGCTCGCCGGGTCAACGATGTCGACATAGCGCGTCGGCGGGTCTACGCTCTCCTTCTCCTCGCCATGTTCGCCGTAGTCGCGGTAGCGCTTGCGCCCGGCCAAGTGCAGAGTATCCGCCAGCAGTCCCTCGAGCGTGATCAGCGGCACCTTGATGTCGACATACTTGTTCGCCAACTTGTACTTCGAGCAGGTCGAGGAAATCATCACCAGATCCATGCCCGCCGCCCGGCTCTCGGGATCCATCTGATCGGCGATGACGACGTCGAAGCCGAGCCGGCGCAAGTGCGCGACGATCTGCCGGTCGGCCTCGCGGCCCTCGCCGGCATCGATTCGCTCGACGAACAGAATCTTCTTGCCGTGCGCGACCGCCGAGATGCGCGCATCGAGCGCGGCCGGATCATAGCGCGGCGGCGGCGGCGGTGCGGCAAGCGCCCAGCGCAGCGAGGCATCGAACAGCCGAAGCCCTAGATACCAGTCGCGCAGCTGCGGATCGCGCGCCGCCGGTCCATGCACGGCGGTCAACAAGTGGAAATTCGCATCCGACAGATAGAACGCCACCCGGCGGGCGGGCGCCGGTGCGCCGCCGGCGAGCATCGCGCCACGCTCGTACGTGAAGACGCCCGCCTTACGCGCCGTGCCGCTGAAATCGACGATGACGCGGCCGCCGGGGCCCGGGCGGCCCCAGCCGACGGTGGCAGGCTCGAGGTACAGCGTGCCGAACAGCTGCGCCTTCAGTCCGGCCGCCCGGCTCAAGGCCGAGGTCGTGTTCGCGCCATAGCCGTACAGCATCGAGAAGCTCTCGGCGAAGTGCTGGGTCGGCCCGACGACATCGTAGTCGCGGTGCAAGCGCGGCCCCGTGAGCCCGAGGTTCGGATAGTCAGCGGTATCCCAGGTGAACACCGGCACGTGCACGTCGGCGTATTTGCCGCCGAGCCGGTTCGAATCCGCCGTCGAAGAGATTACGATCAAACTCGCACCGGCGGCGGCGGCGCTCGGTGCCGCATCCGTGACACGGTCGACGCGCAAACCCAGGGCCCGTAGATGCGCGCGAACGCGCGCATCGTCGTTTGGCACGGCCGTGGCGGCGCCGCTCACGAACACCACTCGACGTCCCGCGAACGCGCTCCAGGGCGGCAACTTGGAACGGGCCCCCGTTGCGTACGCGGGAGCGAGGATCGCGACGACACACCATGGCAGCAAGCGGCGGGCGAGGCTCACGGGCGCACCCCCGTCGCTGGCGCCGGCGCGCGCGCCGGCGCCGCGGCGCCAAGGATCAACAGCGACCCAGTCGCGCCGCTGCCATCGGCCGGCACCGTCGCGAGCCACAGTCGGTGGCGCCGCGGATCGAACGCCATCGCTGCACCGCCCCGCGGCAGCAGCAGCCGGCCACCGCCGGCATAGCGAATGAAGGCGAACATCCGCACCGCGTGCAGCACCCCTCGCCTGGTCGCGAAGAACGCGGCGCCCTTCCATCCGTCCACACCGGTCGGTGAGCGCACGAACACGCCGCGCGAGGCGCCCGGCGGCCCCGGCAAGGACTCGAAAGTAAAACCGATGTCGGTATCGATCACCGCAACGCCGCCGGACCTGCAAGCGACGAACAGCCTGCGCCCGACCGGATCGAGCGCGAGCCCCGAGGGGCCTGCACAACGGCGCACCGGATAAGCCCCGGTCAAACGCAGCGTGCGCGTGTCGACGACGTCGACGGCGTCGCGGTCGGCGACCGCGACGAACAAGGCGCCGTAGCCGTTCGCCGCCATCTGTTGCAAGCGGCCGGCGAGGCGCAAATGCGCGCGGACGCGACCGGTCGTCGCGTCCAGCTCCGACAGCCGATGCGCCGCGGCACTCTGCACGTACAGCGACCCGGTCGTCGGGTCGAGCAGCAAGGCGGAAGGCGCGTACCGCAGGCGCCACGTGCCGAGCAGGCGCAGCGGGTCGAGCCCGAGCAACGCGATCGCATTCACATCGCGCAGCGCCGCATACGCCCGCACGCCGTCGGCGGCGATCGTCAGATCTTCGACCGTGCCCGGCAGTCGGATCGAGGCGGTCGTCGCCAAGCTCACCGCATCGTAGGCGACGATCGCGCGGCCGACGCCGAGGTACGCGTGCCCACCGTCGGGTGCGACGATGAGGCCACCGGGAATTCCGGGTCGCCCGATCGGCCATTGGTGACGGACCGAGATCGGAAAGGCCGCCGCGTGCACCGCCGCGACAGGCAGTGCGCACGTCCCGGCCACGGCACCCGTGAGCAAGGCGAGGATCGCCCGTACCGCGCGGCTCGATCGCGGTACGATGCTCGACTGCGCGACGCTCGGCCGCTCGTTCACGACGGTAGGTTCCTCCGGGCGATGACCCGTGCATGCACGGCGCCACAGTGTCGCCGCGAAACCTAAACGCAACCTTAATCGGTTCCGCGCCGAACTTCGCGAATGGCGCGCGACCTGGGGCAAACCGTGGCGACTTGCGACAAATTTAGGCTCGATTCAGGTTCCTCGACTAGGCTGGACGGGCTGCGTTCGGGGCGCGCTTGCGAGGGGGGGGGAATCATGCACCTGATGGCGAAACTCCAGGGCCCCGCCGGGCTCGCTGCGGCCGCGGCCGCCGCGTCGTTCTGCATCGCATCGGCTGCCGCGGCTGACGGCGGCACCGCGGTCGCGGCGCCCGGCGGCCCGTTGCTCGAGTGGCTCATGCCGGCGGCGGCGCATCCGGCGGCGCAAACCGCCGAGGAGAAGGCCCGCGGCATGGTCGCGGGCCGGGCGCGGCCGCGCCCGGAACTGCTGCAACCGACCCTCGATCCGCGACTTCAGCGCTACGTGCCGCGGCCGGACGCCGCAGCGCTGCGCGGCCGCTTCCGGGCTGCGGCGTCGGACGTGCTGCCGGATCTCGCACAGCGCTGGATCGCGGCGTTCGAGAAGATCTATCCGAACGTGCACATCGATCTCGCGCCACCGTACGAGGGCAGTCTCGGCGCACAGAAACTCGCGGCCGGACGGCTCGATATAGCCTTTGTCTCGCGCGAATTGCGGCCGGTCGACGTCGCGGCGTTCCGCGCGAAATTCGGTCATCCGCCGCTCAGCGTGCCGGTTTGCGGCGGCTCATGGCGGCACTTCGGTTTCCTCGACGCAGTAGGCGTGATCGTCAACCAGGCGAACCCGATTCGCCGCCTGAGCTTCGCCCAACTCGACGCCATCCTGTCGCGCACACACTTTCGTGGCGCCGCGCCGGTCACGGCCTGGGGTCAGCTCGGATTGACCGGCGCCTGGGCCAAGCGGCCGATCCACATCTACGGGGTCAAGCCTTGGAACGGCTTTGAGGAATTCGTGCGGGAACGCGTGCTCAGCACGCCCGGACATCGCGGCGCATGGCGCGCCGGCATCCGATTTTCGCCCACTGTCTTTCCGATCGCCACGCAGGTCGCCGCCGATCCCGACGGCATCGGCTACTCGGGTCTCGCCTTCCTCGACGCACCCGTGAAACTTCTGCCCCTGCAGCGGCAAGCCGGCGAGCCGTACTATGCGCCGACCTACGGCAATGTCGCGAGAGCGGCCTATCCGCTCGCGCGGCTGGTCTACGCGAACGTCGACAAGACGGCGGGCAAGGCGCTCGACCCGGCGCTCGCCGAGTTCCTGCGGTTCATCGTCAGCCGCGAGGGTCAGCGGCAGGTGCTCGAGCAGGCGATCTATTTGCCGCTGCGCGCGCAGCAGGCGCGCGCCAGCCTGCGGCTGGTCGGCCGCTGAACCGCGTGACGCGCGCGCCGCGAAGCGCGGCCGCGCAGGCGGCGCGCGGCTTGGTGTACGCGGCGCTGCTCACCGGGTTCCCGGGCGCACCGGCGGCGCGCGCGGATACGCCCCGACCGCTGCTTTGCACGGGCGCCGACACGATGCAGGGCTTGATCGCCCGCTGGGCGGAGGCGTTCGGCCGCCGACACTCAGGCCAGTCCGTCAGCGTGGATTCGCACGTCGCACTCTCCGCCGACGGCCTGACCGCGCTGCTCGCGGGCAAGGCCGGTTGCGTAACGTTCGCCCGCGAGATGTTCCCGGCCGAGGTCGCCGCCTACGAGGCACACTTCGGCGTGCCGCCGCGGCCGATCCCGATCGCGGGCGGCAGCTTCGCAACCCCGCACGCGACGCATGCGATCGCGATCTACGTGAACGACGCCAATCCGCTCGCCGGACTCACCCGGCAACAGCTGCGGCGCCTGTTCGCGGCGGGACCCGCGCCGCCGACGCGCTGGGGCGAGCTTGGACTCGGTGGGCGCTGGCGCGACGCACCCATCCACGTCTATGGCATGGCACCCTATCGCCCGAGCGGCAACCCTCCGGGCATCGTCAATTACCTGCGCATCGCGCTGCTGCACGGCCAGGCGTTTCGCGCTGATCTGCGAGTCGTCGCGAACCACGATGGTCTCGGGGTGCTGCCGGCAATCGTGCGCCGCGTCGCCGCTGACCCGGACGGCGTCGGCTACAGCGGCTTCGCATTCGCGGCCCCGGGCGCCAAGGCCCTGCCGATCGCGCGCAGGGCCGGGACGCACGCGCTCGCCGGCACCGCAGCCACGGTCGCAGCCGGCCAATATCCGCTCGCCCGCACCGTCTATGTGCTTTTCGCCCCGAACTCGGGTGTCGCCTTCGCGCGCTTCGCGCTCGGTCCTGCCGGCCAGGCGCTCGTGCCGCTCGACGCGGAACACTTCCTGCCGCTGACGCGCGGCAAGCGCGCACGCGCGCTCGCCATGCTCGCGATGCCCGTGCGCGCCGCGCCCGCCGCGCGCCTCACGCGCGACTTGCGATCCTACGTTGCGCGGCCGGTTCGCCTACCGGCCGGCGCACGCTACCTGCGGCCGGACGGCTCGGTGGCGATCGTCGGCTACAACGACATGCGCGCAGCGCTCGCCGCGATCGACATCCTATTCACCGCCGCGCACCCCGGCGTCCGTTTCGCGCTCGATCTGCAGGGCACGCGGACCGCGCCAGCCGCGCTGATGCGCGGCACGTCGCTCATCGCCCCGATGGGCGCGCCGTTCGAGGACGCAGCGCTCGCACGCTATCGGCTGGCGGTCGGTGCCCGACCGCTCGCGATCCGTGTCGCGCACGACGCACTCGATCCCCAGGCGCGCTCGAGTCCGCTCGCGGTGTTCGTCCGCCGAGACGAGCCGCTTGCGGGGCTTTCCCTCTCCCGGCTCGCGCGCATCTTCGCGCCGCCCCCGGGCACCCCGGCGCTACGGCGCTGGCGCGATCTCGGCGACCACGCGCCGCATGCGACGCGGCCCATCCATCCCCTGGGTCCGGCACCGTGGACCGCACTGGGGCATTTTCTGACGCGGCACGCGTTCGCCGGCCGGCCGTTCGCGCACGACTACCGCGGATTCGCCGAGTCCCGCGAGGTGATCGCGCAGGAACTGCGCGATCCGGACGGGATTGCGATCGCGGACTTGAATCAGCGCAACGACCAACTGAGGCTCGTTGCCCTCGCCGGCTGCGCGCTCTGCCCGCCCAGCCGCGGTTCGGCTGCCGATTTGATCGCCGATCGCTACCCGCTCGACCGGCGGCTGTTGATTTATCTGCGCCGCACGCCGGCGGGAGGCATCGATCCGCTCGCCCGCGAATATCTGCGGCTGGTGCTCTCGCGCGAGGGCCAGACGGCGATCGCCGCGGCGCCTCCGCACTATTTGCCGCTGGATGCGGCCGACGCGCAAGCCGGACTCGACGCGCTGCGCCGGAGCGGTATGCGCCGCCGGTAGCGGCGCCACGAGTCGCGCACGCGGCACAGGTCATCGACGGCTTCGGCATCCAGCGTACGCCCCGACAGGCACAACAGCGCGGCGAGTGCGAGATCTTCGGACGCGGCGGCGCGATTGGGCCGATAGGTAATCATGCTTGCGACATTGCGCGGGAACCGGGCCCCGCATGGGCGGTCCAACACCCGGACCGGCGCGGCCATCGCGTATGGGTCGCGCCCCGCGGCGATGCTGGCTATCATGCATGCCGTCGATCTCGACCGCACGGCCGTTCAGTTCCGATTAAGGCCGGGGCCTTAAACTGCTCGTCTACCCACGGGGTTGAACCGATGTCGGACACGGCCATGGCAACGATGCGATCGCCCGCGAGCGCGTCCGATCGGGAACGATTCCGGCGCGCGTGTCTGCGCCGCGCCGTCGGCGGCGGCGCCCTCGCGCTGCTCGCGCTTGCCGGCTGTGCGGTCTACCGGCCCCTGCCGCTGCCGCGGCACGACGACCTCGCACCGGCGTTACCGCCGGCTGCGCAGGGCACGACCGCGCTCGCGCCGCTCGACATGGACCAGGTCGCGACCCTCGCGGTGCTGAACAATCCCGATCTGCAGGCCGCGCGTGCGCAGCTCGGCGTCGCCGCTGCGCAGGCCTTCGCGGCGGGCATCCTGCCCAACCCGCAGATCAACCTGAGCACCGACCGGCCGATCGATCGCGTCAACGCGCCGGCCGATCCGCGCTATCCCGAGTACCGTGCCTACGGCATCGGACTATCGGTCGACCTGCGCGCGCTGCTGACGCACCACAGCCTGTACACCGCGGCGCGGGCGAAACTGCGTCAGGCGCGCGAGGATCTATTGTGGCGCGAGTGGCAGACCGTCGCCGAGGCGCGCTTGCTGTACGTCGCGCAGCAGCTCGGCGACCGGCGCCGCGCGCTGCTCGTTCCGGCGGCAAAGATCTACGCACGTGCCGCCGCGCGCTCGCGGCGGGCGCTCGCCGAGGGCAACATCTCCCGCGAACAATCCGACACCGACCAGGCGATCCTGGTCGCGATCCGCGCGCAGGCGGGGGCGGCCGAGCGCAGCGCGGCGCTGTCGGCACGCGCACTGCGGGCGCTGCTCGGTTTGCGGCCCGACGTGCGCGTGCCGTTGCGCCCGCTCACCGCACCGACCGTGCCGGATCGCGCCGCGCTCGCCGCCGCCGCGCGCGACCTGCCCGAGCGGCGCCCGGACCTGCGGGCGCTGCGAGCCGGCTATCGCAGCCAGGAGGCCGACGTGCGGGTGGCGGTGCTGTCGCAATTCCCGAACGTCGTGATCGGCGTCAACCGCGCGCGCGATTTCTCGGACGTGCACTCGCTCGGCGGCGCCGTCTCGTTCGATCTGCCGATATTCGACCGCAACCAGGGCCAGATCGCGATCCAGCGCGCAACCCGCGCCGCGCTGCGCGCCGAGTACCAGGCCCGCCTCGACCAGGCGACGGCTGATGTCTGGCAGCTGTGGTATGAGATGCACGAGTTGCGCGGCGAACTCTCCGGCATCGACCGGCGTCTGCCGCGCCTGCAGCGCACGGTCGCCGCCGCGAGGAGCGCCTATCTTGCCGGTAATTATCCGGCGGCGAGCTATCTGACGCTGGTCAGTGCGTACCTCGGCGCCGCCGGCAGCCATTTCGACCTGCTGCAGAATTTGTGGTCCGACTCCATCGCGCTCGCGACCTTGACGGGCAGCCAGATAGAACCGGTCGTCGTCAACGGCGCCAAAGCGAACGCATCATGACCCGATCGATCCTGCCCGCACTCGCCGCCGGCGCCGCCTTGCTGTGCGCCGCACTGCCCGCGACCGCCGACGACCTCAGCGTGTTCGTGCAAACGACCACCGTCGCGAGCGGGAGCCTGCCGCGCCATGTGGTCGCGTTCGGCCGCGTGCAGCCGGACCCCGCGGGACAGCTCGCATTTATGGCGCCGATTGCGGCGACGGTCGCCGACGTTTATGTGCGCCTCGGCGAGCGCGTGGCGAAGGGCGCGCCGCTCGTCGAACTCGCGCCGACGCCGACGACCGCCGCGGCCTACGCCGCCGCGGTGTCGGCCGACCGCGTGGCACGTGATGCCCTCGTGCGCACGCGGCAGCTGCGTGCGCAGCGGCTCGCGACCGAACCGCAGCTCGCCGCCGCCGAGAAGGCCGAAACCGACGCGCGCGCCGCGCGCGCGGCGCTGCAAGCGCAAGGCGCGGGGGCGCCCACGACCCTGCGCGCACCGGACGCGGCGGTCGTCACCGCGATCGCGGTGAGCGCGCAGGCGATCGTCGCCGAAGGCACGCCGCTCGTCGTGCTCGCGCGGCCGAACGCCCTCGTACTCCTCGCCGGCGTGATTCCGGCCGAAGCCCTCTCGATCAAGGCCGGTGATCCGGCACTTATCGCACCGATCGGCGGCGGTGGCAGCTTCAAGGGCCGCGTCGCGCTGCGCGGCGGCGCGGTTGATCCCGCGAACGGCCTCGTGCCGGTCGATGTCACGCTCCCCGCGGATGCGCTGCTCCCCGGGGAATCGGCGCAGGTGACGATCACGACCGGCGAGGTCCGCGGCTGGGTCGTCCCGCACCAGGCGGTGCTGGTCGATGACACCGGCTCAACCTACGTGGTCCAGGTCGAGGGCGGCGTCGCCAAGACGGTGCCGGTGCACGTGCTACTCGCGGACGGTGCGCGCGACATCGTCGCCGGCACGATCGACCACACCGCACCTCTCGTGCTCGCGGGAGCCTATCAGCTGCAGAATGGGATGAAGGTGCGCTTCGGCACCACGGCGGCGCAGGCCGCGCGATGAGTTTCGTCCGCGTTCTCGAAGGCAACCGCGTCGCCTTCCTCTGCGTCGCGTTCGCGCTCGCCGCGGCCGGGCTGTTCGCCGCGATCGGCCTGCCCGTCGGCCTCTTCCCGGTGACGAGCTTCCCGCGGATCCGCATCGAGGTCGGCGTCGGCAGCATGCCGGCGAAGCAGATGCTGATCGACGTCACTCAACCGCTCGAAGAGGCGGCGCGCGCGGTGCCGGGCGCGGTCGACGTCGTCTCCACGACCTCGCGCGGCTCGGCGGAGATCTTCGTCGACTTCCCGTGGGGCGCGGACATGAATCAGGCGCTGCTGCGGGTCGCAACCGCGTTCGCGCAGACGCTGCCCACGCTGCCGCCGGGCACGACTTACGACGCGATCCAGATGAGCCCGAACGTGATCATGCCGTTCGTCTCTTACGCTCTGATCTCGAGCCGAGTCGCGCCGGCCGAACTGCGGCGGCTGGCGACGTACCAGATCGCCCCGCTCTTGAGCGGCATTCCGGGCATACGCCGCGTGGGCGTGACCGGTGGCCAGACGCCCGAGGTCCAGGTCACGGTCAATCCGCTGAAACTCGAGGCCTATGGGCTCACCCTCGCCGGCGTCTCCCAGGCGATCGCCGCGAGCAACACGATCAGCGCGGTCGGCCGGCTCGAGGACAACGACCTGCTGTATCTGGCGATCGATGACAATGCGTTCACCTCGGTGCGCTCGGTGCGCGAGGTCGCCGTGAGTACCGCCAAGGGCGGCATCGTGCGGGTCGGCGACATCGCCGATGTGCGCATGGGATCGGTACCGCAGTGGCTGCTCGTCGACGACAACGGCAAGCCCGCGGTCACATTCGACGTCTACCAGCAGGACACCGCGGATTCGCTGAGCCTCGCCAAATCGGTGCAGGCGACGCTCGATGGGTTCATGAAGACGCAGCCCGCGGCGATTCACCTGTACAAGTGGTACGACCAGACCGAACTCGTGCGCTCCTCGATAGCCGCAGTCGAGGAAGCCATCCTCGTCGGCCTGGTGCTCGCAGCGCTCGTCGTGCTCGCGTTTCTGCGCAACTTCCGGGTCGCGCTGGTCGCGATCACGATCGTACCGCTCTCGGTGTTGATCACGGTCCTGCTGCTCTATGCGCTCGGCATGACGTTCAACATCATGACCCTGGGCGGCATAGCCGCGGCGATCGGCCTGCTGATCGACGATGCGATCGTGATGATCGAGCACATCGCGCGGCGCGCCGGCCTCCCCGATCTCGAGGACGCGAACGCGGCGGTGTTGCCGGCCGCGCGCGAGTTCCTGGCGCCGCTCTTCGGCTCGAGCCTCGCGACGATCATCATCTTCATCCCGCTCGCGTTTCTCTCCGGCATCACCGGCGCGTTCTTCAAGTTCCTGTCGCTCACGATGGCCTCGGCACTGATCATCTCCTACGGACTGACCGCCCTGGTCGTGCCGCTGCTCGCGCGCGGACTGATCGACTTCAGGACCTGGCAGGACCCAGGCCACGGCAAGGAGACCTGGATGACGCGCGCGCAAGGCAAGGCGCTCGCGGTGCTGTTCGCGCGCCCCGCGCTGATCGGCGTCGTGCTCGCGCTGCTGATCGGCGGCGGCTATCTCGCCTACCGGTACGTCGGCAGCGGCTTCCTGCCGCGGATGGACGAGGGCGGATTCGTGCTCGACTATCAGACCGCCCCCGGCACCTCGCTCGCCGAGACCAACCGCGAGATCGGCGAGGTCGAGGCGATCCTGAAGAAGAACCCCTACGTCTACACCTATTCGCGGCGCACCGGCGCGGGCCTCGGCGGCGATCTGACCGAATCCTACCAGGGCGATTTCTTCGTCCGCCTGCGCCCCGCCGCCTCCCGTCCGTCGATCTGGAAGGTCATGGACCAGGTCAACGCCGAGATCACGAACGAGGTGCCGGGCATCAATTTCGACACGCATGAGCTGCTCGACGACATGATCGGCGACATGGTCGGCCGCCGCCAGCCGGTGGTGATCCAGCTCACCGCGAAGAACCCCGACGCGCTCGACCCGGCCGCACTGAAGGTCGCCGCCGCGATCGCCAAGGTGCCCGGCGTGCAGCCCGCCTCGATCAACAACGGCGTGATCCCCGCCGGCGACGCCCTCGAGTTCCACGTCGATGCGGCGGCAGCGGCGACCCAGGGCATGACGACCGCCGAGGTGCAGGACCAGCTCTACCACTACCTGAACGGCTCGGTCGTCACGCGCTACCTCGGCCGGGTGCAGGACGTCGGCGTGCGTGTCTGGCTGGGCTCGCCGCGCGGCAAGCTCTACCGGCAGCAACTCGCCGAACTGCCGATCCGCTCGCCGAACGGACGGCTGTTTCCGCTGGGCGCCGTCGCGACGACGCGGTTCGTCAGCGGCCAGCCGCAGATCACGCGCGACAACCTCGCCCAGGTTGTCGCGGTGACCGCGCAAATCGGCGGCGGCCACGATCTCGGCTCGACGATCACCGCGGTGAAACGCGCCCTCGCCCGCCCCGGCGTGCTGCCGTCCGGCGTCTACTACACGATCGGCGGCGCCTACAAGCAGCAACAGATGGCGGTCAAGGGCATGATCAAGGTGTTTGCGGCCGCCGCGGTCGCCGAGTTCATCCTGATGCTGTTCCTCTACGGCCGCTTGATGCTGCCCCTCGTGATCCTCACGAGCGCGATGATCTCGAGCGGCGCCGTGTTCATCGGCCTGTGGCTGACCGGTACCGAATTCAACATCACCGCGATGATGGGCATGGTCATGATCGTCGGCATCGCCACCGAGATGGCGATCTTCTACGCCTCCGAGTACCAGGAGCTCGAGAAGACGCTGCCCGCGCGCGAGGCGCTGACCGGCGCCGCGCGCAACCGCCTGCGCCCCATCGTGATGTCCACGCTCGCGATGATCCTCGCGTTGATCCCCTTGGGCGCCGCGATCAGCGGCTCCGGCGACCAGATGCTGCAGCCGCTCGCGATAGCGATCATCGCCGGCATCATCGTGCAACTCCCGCTCGTGCTCATCGTGATGCCGGTCGTGATCGGTTGGACCGTGCGCCGCGATTGACCGGGGCGACACGGGGCGCGCCGCGCGCCACCCGAGTCTTTGCAGCCGCCGCGCGCAACGCCGCGTTTTTTTTCAGGCGCCGTTCAGGATCGCATGCTGAACTTCATTGCGCGCCACCCCACGCAATGAGGAATCCGCACGATGAAACTTCGGCAACTGGCGATCTGCACCGGGCTCGTGATGATGGCCTGCGCCGCCTGCGCGGCGAGGGCCTCGATCGGCTCGGCCAACGAGCCCTTGAGGCTGCTCGGGCGCACCGAGATCCCCGGCTACACGGGGGATTTCGACCACGTGGCCGCCGATATTGCCGATAATCGGCTGTTCATGGCGGCCGAGGACCACGGCACGCTCGAGGTGTTCAATCTGCGCAGCGGCGCGCATTTGCGCACGCTCACGACCTTCAACACGCCGCACGGGATATTCCTGGTTCCGGGAACGCATCGCATGATCGTGACCGACAGCGGCAAGGGCTTCAGCCGGATCCTCAGCACCCGGACGTACCGGGTGCTCGGCCGGATCAAGCTGGCCCCGGGCGCCGACTCCTCGGTCTACGATCCCTCCACCGGCCGCTTCTACATCGTGACCGGCGGCGGCGACGTCGGCATGAAGGTCAGCTATCTGAACGAGATCGATCCGCGCAGCGGGCGGCTGCTGCGCCGCTTGCGCTTCGATTCGAACCATACCGAGGCGATCCAGGCGGAACAGCACGGCGACCGTCTGTTCGTCAACATCGCCGACAAGAACTACGTCGCGGTCGTCGACAAGAAGAGCTTCAAGGTCGTGGCACGGTGGCCGATCGTGGGCGCCAGGACCAACCTGTCGATGGCACTCGACGAGCCCGACCATCGGCTTTTCGTCGTCACGCGCAATCCGACCAGGATGTTCGTGCTCGACACGAACGACGGCAAGACGGTGGCGAGCGTCGGCGTGCCGGCGATCGTCGACGGCGTCTTCTGGGACGCTGCGCGCAAGCGCATCTACGTCCCGGGAGCCGTCGGCGAGGTCGGCGTCTACCAGGAGATCGACCCGGACCATTACCGGGAACTGGCGCGCGTGCCGAGCGCGATTGGCGCCAAATCCGGTTTGTACGTGCCGCAGTTGAATCGACTATACCTGGCCGCCTCACCCGGCAAGCGCGTCGGCGGTGCGCTCCTGTGGTTTGCGGCGCAACCGCGCTGATCGGCGCCGCAAACGTCGCCGAGCACGTACGCTGGATCGGCGTCGCACCCCGGCGCAGATTCACCGGCGATTCAGGCTGGATTCAGCTACCCACGATACAAGGGTCGGCGCAATACGCCGAATCGCCGCGCAGCGGCGCCGAACGACGAACCTTTCCGGGGAGTGACTGAGCACATGAATCGCATCGTCCAGGGAATCTTCTTGCTTGCGGCCGCGCCCGCCGTCTGGGGCGCGTCCTGCGCCCGCGGCACCAACTACGGGCAGACACTGCTCGAGAACCTGGTTCACACGAATCCGGCCGTGCTGGCCGCAGCGATGCACGTGACGCCGCCGAAAGGACGGGCACCGCTGGTCGCCGCATCGACCAATTCGCGCCGGATCGGCACCCGCTCCGGCGCCGCCGAACTTGCGGTGATCGCGAACGGCAAACCGATCGAGACCGTCGATGCAGCGAAGCATCGGGTCGATGTGCTTCTGCCCCTCGAGGACGTCTCGCGCGACAAGATCGGCGCACTGCGCCTGAGCTTGCGGCTGCCTGCCGGCGCCGATCGAGCATCGATCCTGCGCGAGGCGGTCGGCATCCGTGACGCCCTGCGCCGCCGGATCGCGCTCGCGGCCAACGTCTACGACCCGGTGCCCTACGACCCGACGATGCCGTCGGCGACCGACACCTACGCGCAGAAGCTCGTCGACGGCGTGCTCGCACGCCATCCAGGCGTCCTGATCTTCGCGATCCACGCGACGCCTCCGGGCGGCGACTACAACGTGATCATCGGCTCGAACATCGGCCGCATCGGCAAGAAGGCCGATAACGACGACACGCGCGCGATCTACACCGGCAACACCAACCTCGAGGTCAACGAGGCGGGCGATCGATTCGAGGTCGAAATGCAACTACGCGACCGCGCCGGTCGGGTGATCGGTGCGGTGAGTGTCGTCTACCCGTACCGCAAGGGCGCCGATCAGAAGGCGCTCGAGGCCCGCGCCGTGAAGATCAAGGATGCCCTACAGCGCCGAATTCCCGATGCGGCGAGTCTGTTCCAGCCGGCGCATTGACGAGAAACCACATTCTGTACGAGGGCGCGGACCCCGGCCATGAGTGCCTCAATTAAGCGGGCATGCGCTCGTGCGCGGCGTGCATCCGCCGGCGAGTATCGGCCCGGCGTACAACCGGTACTCCGGGGCGGCGGGCAATAGCGGAACGATCGAGCGCTTGCGGCTCACGCTTCCCGCCCAGCCGCCGCCGAAAATCAGCGCCGGCCAGACCGCCTCCGCCACCCCCTTGTAGTGCCGACCTTCGGGGCTCCACACTGAGTGCATCAATTGCTTAGCGTCGGCTAAGCCTCGAATCTGCGAAGTTCGCCTAGAAGGAGACCGTCACGTCTCCGTACACCAAGCGGCCGATGGGCGAGTACGTGGCGATGTCCGCGTTCGTGTGCTGGTTGCCGAACGCGCGTGGGGCGAGCGGCGGCATCGTGTTGGCGATGTTGTTCACGCCGACGGCGAGGGACAGTTTTTGGCCGCCGTTCGTGCCGAACCGCCAGTCATAGGCGCCGCGCAGATCCCAGACGCTGTAGCTCGACACCGGTATACCCGGACTCGTGCCGGCGAGACCAGCGTCCTCGACGGACGAGATGTAGGTATTGGCGAGCGTCACGTCGATGCTGCGGAAGTTCCAATCGGCCGTCGAGTAGAAGCGGTACTTGGGCAAGGTGCCGGCGAACACACCGAGGTCGCTGGCGTTGCCCGCATATTGGATGGCGGCGTCGCCGGGGATGCCGTCCGAGAACTTGAACGAATCGAACACGGCCCCGTTGGTGGACAAGGTGTAGGTGCCGTACCGGGACCAAGGCAGAACATACGTCGCACCGACGGACCACGAGCGCTCCCGCAGCACGGCGAGGTTCGTAAAGCGGTCGACCAGATACAGCTGCGAGAGCTTGGCCGGATCGCCAAGGCCCGTCGTCGGGTTGGTCAAAAATGTCTTCAGCGCGCCGGGAGCGCCGAATGGGTCCGAACCGCCCAAATTGGTGAACTGGCCGACACCGAGGTTATTGAAGAACGGCGAGGCGGACCCCAGGTTGTTGACCGAATTGAATATGTTGTTGAAGCCGATACCGCCGGCGAATCCGTAGAGATTAATCGACGAGAAATCCGCGTTGACTTCGAGTCCCTCGATCCGCTTCGGCCGGAACACGAAGCCGATCGAGCGCGATACCGAGACGGCGGGTTCAAGAGCGGCATTGGCGCCGTCTTCAGCGTTGAAGCTGTTGGTGGCGAGATCCGCATAGTTCGCGCCGAGCACGCTGCCGGCAATGGAGCCGGGCGCCGTGCGCAAGTCGAACGGACCGTACGCCTGGTACAGCGGCGGCGCGACGAATGACTTCGAATAGGTCCCATGCACGACGAACTGTGCGTCGATGGGCTCCCAGCGGAAGCCGAACTTCGGCGTGGTGTTGCTACCGGCATCGCTGTAGTGCTCGAAACGTCCGGCCGCCAGCAATTCGAATTCGTGCAGTGCCGGCAGGCGCATGCGCGCCGATGCGAGCGGAATGCGCGTCTCGGCATACACGGCGCTGTCGTCCCGGCCGTGAGTGAAGGGATCGGTGTACAGACCGCCGACCCAATTTTGGTCGTTGCCGGAAACGAGGCCGGTCACCGGATCGGTGACACGACCGTTGGCGTCGGCGTGACCCGAAATCTCCTCGCGCCGCCAGTTCAGCCCGAACGCGACGCTCACCTTGCCTGCCGGCAGCCGGAACAGCGTGCCGACTGTATGCGCATCCCAGCTATAGAGCTTGCTATCGGCGTTCAGCACTTCGGTCCCGTACAAGTTGGCAAGCGCGGCGGACGGCAGACCGCCGACCGCGAAGGGATCGAGTGCCGGTTGCAAGACCAGCGCGTTGTTGATCGAGTCGCCGCCGAAGACCTTGCTGTAGGTGCCACCGGCCACAGGGTTGCCGCTGGAATCGTAGCCCCCCGCCACCGCCAGCGCTCCGTTCGGTTTGTACAAAAGATTGGTGTCCTGTTCGGTCAGCTTGCTCTCGCTGTAATCGAGGCTCGTTTGCCAGGACCACCCGCCGCCGAGTTGTCCCTTCAGACCGGCGGTCAGGCGGTACGCATCGGTCGTATCGAAGACGCCCTTCGGCAGAGCGGAATCGGCGAACGTGACGCCGGTCGCGGCGCTGGTGAGCGGATCGTAGGGCGATCCGGCCGGCACCGTCAGCGAAAGAGCGGAGAACGGCGCACCCTGCGCTTGCCAAGCGGTCGACTGCACCTTGTTGCGCGATACCATGATGTCGCCGAATAGTCTCGTGCGGCCCCCGAAGAGATCCTTCGAGTTGATCGTGGCCACGAAATTCTCATGTTTCTCGGACTGCAGGAGCATGGCGTAGCGCGAATAATCGAAGGCGTTGGACAGCGCGGTCGCACTGGTTGCGTTGTAGACGCCCGCACTCGCCAATTGCGCATAGCTCGCGGCGGTGGCGGCCGCGCCGGTCGGCACGTTCGGCGCGTTGAGCCCCGGTGCGAGCACATAGGCGCCGCCGCCGACGACGCCCGGGATCGCCACGCCCGGCGTCACGCCATACGCGGGACTCGCGAACGAGCGCTGGTATTGCCAGAGTGGCGAAGTCTGGGAGATGCTCGCCGTGGCGGTGATGTTCACCGGGCCGAAGTCGGTCCCACCGGTGACGAAGTACGATCGGTCGCTGTAGCCGCCATCGGCTGCCCCGTAGTGTCCGCCGAAGGACAGGCCATGGTAATTGCGCTTCAGAATGAAATTGACGACTCCGCCAATGGCATCCGAACCGTATAGGGAGGAAGCGCCGTCGGCGAGCACGTCGACCCGCTCGAGGGCCGCCGCCGGAATCTGGCTCACGTCGACGAAGTCCTTGCTGCCGTTCAGGCCGGCAACCGCGTCCAGGGCCACGCGTTCGCCGTCGACGAGCACCAAGGTGGGCAGGTTGCGCAGTTCGATCTGCGAGCCGCCGGCCGTGAACTGATTGTGATTCTGCGCGTTGCTCGCGCCCGCGTTGCTGCGACCGGCGAAGTCCGGAAGCGCCTTGCGCAATGTGTCGAGCATGTTGCCGGCGACGCCGATCCTCGACAGGGCGGCGGCATCGAGGGAGATCACGGGGACGGCCACGGCGTCGGGATTCGTGGGAATGAGGCTGCCCGTGACGACCACTTGCTTCAGGGATGTCTGGTCCGGCGCGGCGACGTCCGGCGGACCGGCTGCGGCGGCCGTGGCGCCGGCTGCGTATGCGCCTGTGGCGAAGGTGAGACACAGACCGGACAGCGACATCACTGCAGTGCCGGTGAACCGGCGCCTATGGTCATTCATCATGCCGCCCCCCTCATCGTTGTTGCGTCAAGCCAGCGCGCCGGACTCTATACCGTGAAACTGAACCGATTCTGAATCGATTCTGACGAAAATTTCAGGTTGGTTTGTCCGCGGCTGCCTGGTCGCGATCCGGGGCGGTACGCGCGTGCGACGCGCCAAAGCAAGCAACGAGGCACCAAAGACGGATGAGTGATCGCCCGGCTAATTGCCGGACGTCCCCGCCTCCGGCCTTACGAGCCGGTGCGGAAAACCCACACGGCGGCCGGGTGGCCCGCATAAGGCGGGGCCGCCACGCACAGCTCATCGAGCCGCGGCACGAACTGTGAGGTTCCCGAGTGGGGCGCCGTCGGTATCGTCGCGACCAGCCGATAGCGGTTGGCGTCGATCTGGCGATACGCCTGTACGAAGCCATCGAGGCTGCTCGTGTAGATCCCCCGGTCAGCGGGATCGAAATACATGTCCTCGGTCGCGTCCTTGCTGGCGAGACTCGCGATCACGCGGCCGGTATCGGCATCGAGCACGTTGAAGGTCGGCGGGCGCGGATCGCCCGGGAACGTGCGCGTCGCGACGAACAAGCGATGCCGCCCCTCATCGAGCGCCATCGACGCGGGCCGTCCGGGTACCGAAAATCGTTTCTCAATCCGCCGCGTGTCGGTATCGACCACGGCTACCTGGTCGAGCCCCGGGATCGCAACGTATAGGCGCGCACTGTCGTGCGCCATGACCAGCGCGGCCGCCCGATATCCGGTCGTGATCTTGCCGAGGAGTTCGCCGGATCCCGGATCGATCACCGCGAGCCACCCCGGCCCGCGCCTCGAGTCCGTCCCGCCCGACTCGACATAAATGACTCCGTGGCGCGCGTCGAACACGATCATGTCCGCGCCCATGGAAAGCCCCAATGTCGCGGCGACCCGATAGTTGTGTCCGTGCAGCATTCTCACGCGGCCATCCCGTCCGTTGGTGACGACCAGCCGATCGAACCGCGGAACGTATAGTTCTCCCTGGGGCCGATCGAACGCGCCCGTGATGCGGTGGATCGGGGCATGCCCCCCCAGATCCACGACATACACGATCTGCTGATCTTGCGCGGACATGAACAGACGCCGAGTCGCCGGGTCCACGGTCAGGTGATCCCAGGTTCCGGTCATTTGCGGAACGGGAATCTCGCCGATCAGCGTGAGCGCCGGATTCGCGGTTCTTCCTGCGGCAGCGGCACGCATCGGCGGTGCCGGCGCCACGCGTGGCATAGCGGCGCGCGCTGCCATGCCGGCGCAAGCCAGCACCACGAGGGCCAAACATTCAGCGACGATTCGCGGACCGGGTCCGCCGGCGCGGCGCGGCTCGACCGTCCGAGCCCGTCGCGGGAGGCGAACCGATCCCGCGCGACACTCGTCTCTCGATCGGTCGATCATTCGGCGTCCTCCATCGCTCTCACATCGACGGAGGTAATTTCTCGAGTTGCCGTCGCACGATCGTTGGCGTGAGCGGCAAGAAGGTCCCCTCGCGCAGCACCTGCCGCTGACCGTCGCTGCTGAGGATGTAGCGCAGGAATTCCACGACCGCTGGATTGGGAGGAATTCTCGGCCCGTCGTTGATGTAGAACTTGACGGCGCGCGATAGCGGGTATCTGCGGTCCGCCACGTTTGCCTTGGTCGGATCGATGTATCGGCCGTCCGGCCGCACCGCGATCGCGAGCACTTTGGCGTTCGGATTGCGGTAGCCCGCGCCCGTGAGCGCGATGCCGTCTGGGTCCTTCGCAAGCGCGTCGACCACGCGCTGATAGCCATCGACGTGCTTGCCGCCGGGTAACGGCACATCGTCGAGTTGCTGGAGTCGACAATTCCAGAGGACACTCCCGTGCATGACCGTCTGCGAGAAATAGAAGGCGGGAGCCTCGTCCGCCGGCCCGCTGTAAGGATGGATTGGGCGTTTGCTCCAGGCGCCCGTAAGCCCGAGCTGCCCCCAGGTACGGATGTTGCCGCGCTCACCGCGTAGATGCTGCGCCCCGAAAATTGCATCCAGTTGATCGAAATTGAGCCGGCTCAAGGGATTGCTCTTGTTGATGAACACCCCGAGCGCCATGATCTTGTCCGGGTCGCCGTAGCTGCCGGTCAGCACGGTGATGGGGAATGCCGGCTGGCCGGCGACTTTCCGGTATGCCGCCGCCTCCATCGGCACGATCTCCCTGGCGAGCACGCCCAGGTTGGCTCGACGCGAATACAGACCGGCCATCGCGGCAGCACTGCTCGCGAGATCGTCCTGGAACTCGACGCGCGGCTGAAACCGGTGAAATCCATGCTCCCAGTCACGCATCATCACCTTGAGAAAGCCGTGACCCCAGCTGCGGACCGTGCCGCTCACCTGCCGGCGCGGCCGATAGGGCGGTAGCGAGCGTACGTACCGCGCCCATGCCGGCACCGGGATATTCTTCGCGCCGGCAGGCGAGGCGAGAAGCGTCAGCGCAGCGAGCGCCGAGAGCCTCGAGGCAACACGCATGTTGGTTCTCCTGTTTTCAGGACTCGGGCGTGCAGGCCGACCTTCGAGTCGCGCGGCCTGCTCGCGCGCCCGCGCGATCCGCCAGGACAAGTATCCGTCCGCGGTCAATTGATCGACCGGCCCGCCTCGAGGGCATCGAGCCGGCGCATCTGCTCGGCGGCGGCCTTGGCCGTGAGCGGCAGATATTTGCCGTCGCGCTCGACCAATGCCTGGCCGTCACGGCTGAGCGCGAACCGAATGAACTCGTAGATCTTCGGATCCAGCGGCTGGCCCGGCTTTGCCTCGACCCAGAACTGCTGTTGCCCCCATAGCGGATACGATCGACGCTGTTCGGTCTCGAGCGTCAGAGGGACGTAGGGACCTCGCGAGGTCCTCGCTACCGCCAACACCTTGACGCTCGGCGGTAGATGCCCGTGGTAGCGGATGTAGCCGATCCCGCCCGGATCCTTGGCGATATGGTCGATGATCTGATCCGACTCGAGATAGGTCGTGCCGTCCGGGCGCTTGTAATTGCCGAATGCGAGGAGATTCCCGTTCCATTTGTCGCTCGACCGCAATACGTCGTCGGAAAACTCCTGTGCGGTCGAGTAACGCAGGCTGAACCCGTAGGTGTCGACCGGCCGGTCGGCCCACGCTCCGGTGAGGCCTGCTCCCCCCCAGGTCCGAATGTTCCCTGCGGGGCCGCGCGCGAAATCGGGGCGCCACTGGGTGCGCGCCCAGCCGCCGGCCCGCTGGGAACCGAACATGCCGTCGAGCTGCCGCATGGTGACCCCGGTCAGCGGGTTCTTGTTGTTGACGATGATGGCGAACGTGTTCTGCCAGCCGATCACATCATAGGCGCCGGTGACCACCGAGATGCCGCTCGCCAGATAGCCCTTGAGGCGCAAGTTCGAGAGGTCGTCATAGAAAAGCGGCTGATGGTCTATGCCGATGTCGCCGCGGTCCTCGTAAAGACACGCGATGCCGTTGGCCGCCGTCTGCAGCCGGTACACGAGCTTGATTTGCGGTTGATACTTCTTGAAAGCCGCCTTCCACCAGCCCCCCAGCGGCGAATCACCGATGTAATTGTTGCCGCATATGCGCACGGTGCCGATCGGTGTGGACTTCGGCGCGTACCTCGGCAGCCCGGCAAGATCGAACTTGTGGGTGTAGGCTCGCGAGTGTGCGGCTGCGTACATACGCGCATGTCGCTCAGCCGCAGAGCCCGCCGGAAACTTGCGAGACGCGGCGTTCGGCTGGTAGTTCTTGAGCCAGGGCTCGGCCTGCGACCGCGCCGGCAGCGGCGCCGTGAACGTCAGGGGCAATGCCAAGATGGCAATGAGTGGCGATCCGAGTTTGAACATGGATGGATCTCCTCAGTCGATCTTCTGCAGTTGTTTCGCGATGTCGGACTCCGGCAATGCGCTGTAGACGCCCTGCTTATCGATGATCTGCTGACCCTCGCGGCTCAGCACGAAACGGATGAACTCGCGCACCTTCGGATCGAGAGGCCGCCCCGGCGCCTTGTTGACGTAGATATAGGCATCGCGACTCAGTGGATAGCTGCGGTTGCGCACGTTGGCGGCGGTCAGCGAAACGGGCGGGCTCGTGGCCGTCGCACAAATCGCCAGAATCTTGATGTGCGGATAGCTCTGGCACTTCGAGCCGTCGGGGTTCACGCAAGTGCCGTCGACGTGCATCAGAGCGCCCCAGCCGACGGCGTACTTGTCACGGCTGATCGCCTCGTACATGCGCTGGCTCCAGACCTTGCTGCCGTCAGCGTCGGGCGTCGCCTCTTTTTGCTCGACGAATTCCCGGAAGTTGCCGTTCCACTTGTCGGACCAGTGCATCACCTTGCGCTCAAAATCGACGGCGAACCCTGGGGCGACGTACCCGTAGGTCTCGATCGCCTGGTGCGCCCAGCGTCCCTTGAGTCCCAGTTGACCCCATGTGCGGATGTTGCTCCTCGCGCTGCGCGCGTACTTCGCGGTGAAGAGCAGCGCGTGCTGCGGGCCACCGACCTGCCAGGCGCCGGTGCGCTGCGAGCCGAAGATGTCGTCGAGCTGCTGCATCGAAAGATGCTTGAGCGGGTTATCCTCGTTGACCATGATTGCCCACGCGAACAAGCAACCCCGCGTGTTGTAGCAGCCGGTGGCGACGGAAATCTCCGTCGGCGTGTAGCCGTAGGCATTGTAGAACGGCATCTGGTCGGTGATCTTCGCGTCATCGCCCATCGGCGCGATGTCGGACACACCCGCATACATCATGCCAAGCGCGCCCTCGCTGCTGGTCATGGAGTTCATCGACACCGAGGCGTCGGGTTGGAACTTCTCGAAGCCCTTGATCAGCAGCGGTATCGCGCCCATCAGCGGGCTGCCGGCGATCCGCAATCCGCCGACTACATGGAACTCGGGCTTGTAGCGGGGAATCTGCCGCAAATCCGCGGTCTGCGCGCCGGCGCCGGCCGTCATGGCAAGGCCGGCCAGAAGCAGGACGGCTTCGGTCAGGCGGCGGGCGATCGAGCCGCGGATCTCGCGGCATGAACACGCGATTGCGCGATCCGAATCGACATGGATGTTCATTACCGGTGGTCTCCTCGTATGACGCCATACTGGTACTTTGGTATCCTCTGCCGCGGCGCCGTCGACGATCACGGCGCGAAGGACTACGCCCGGCGCAGGCGCTCGCGGTTGGGGTCGCCCCCCTCAGGCCGGCACTCGCGCGGTTCGTCCCTTGCCTGTTCCGCCATTCTTGGCGGCGCGCCACCGCGTGTCGATAACACGATCGAGCTAGGCGGGGTCGATGGCCGGCGTTCAGACAAAATTCAGGCTGGCGTGTTCCAATCGAAGCTGGGGAACTTCCACATGCCGTTCGAGATGACCAATGACCTCGCGCCGGCCGGCCTGCCGGAGGCCACAATACTCGTCGCCGACGATCACCCGTTGGTGTGCGCGGCACTCTCGCATGCGCTTCGAGCCGCGATGCCGGGCGGCACGGTGCTCACCGCCTCGACACTCGATGCACTCGATCAGACGGTCGGACTGCATCCGGATCTCGACCTTGCGTTGCTCGACCTGAACATGCCCGGTTCGCATGGAATTTCGTCGCTTCTGTTGCTGCGCAGCCGGCGGCCGGAGTTGCCTGTGGTCGTGATTTCCGCCAACGACCATCCGCGAACGATCGAACGCGCGCGACAATTCGGCGCCGCGGGTTTTCTGCCCAAATCGACACCATTGCCGCAGCTGTTGTCGGCGATCGCCGCGGTTCTCGGGGGCGGCACGTGGTTTCCCGCGCATCGCAGGCCGGGCGCCGAGGACGATTCGCGCCTCGCGGCGCGAATCGCCCAACTGACGCCGCAGCAGATGCGTGTCCTGTTGTGCATGGCGGACGGCATGCTCAACAAACAGATCGCCGGAGAACTCAAGCTGGCGGAGAACACCGTGAAGGTCCACGTCGCCGCGGTCCTGCACAAGCTCGGCTGTCAAACCCGCACCCACGCGGCGATTCTCGTCAGTGCGATGGAAGCAAACGACGAACCAATCGTCTTGCAAGCGCGTGTCGGCGGCGGCTCCTAGAACTTAAGACTGCGCTGCCGACCGCGTCAGCGCGTGATTCATCAACGCGCGCAAGCGCGACGGACGCACCGGTTTCGCGAGAAACGTCCAGCCGCGGGCGAGAATCGACTCGCGCACCGCAGGATCGGTCTCGGCCGAGATGACGATGACGGCGACGGCTGCGCCCCAGCACCGAAAGAGAGCGGGCACCACCTCAGGGCCGGTGCCTGCCCGCAAGCGATAGTCCAGCAACAACACGTTCGGAGGCCCGGAGCGGGCGGCGAGCTCGAGAGCCCGCTCGGCGCTCTCGGCAACCGTGACCTCGCAGCCCCACTGCGACAGCAATGCCCGGATCCCCTCCAATATCTGCGGGTCATCATCGAGGCACCAGATATGTTTGCCGGCCAAGGATGCCCGATCCGCCGCCGACGTCACGATCCGTCGCACCGGTGCGCATTCCGATCCGCCGCAGGGTACCCGGACCGAGAACACGCTACCTCGTCCGACCCAGGAACGTAGCGCGATCGGATGGCCGAGCCTTCGTCCGATGCGCTCGACGATGGCCAAGCCGAGCCCGGCCCGGCGTTCCGATGTCTCGCGGTGAACATCCAGACGCTCGAATTCGCGAAAAATGCGCACCTGATGCTCCTCGGCGATGCCGGGGCCGGTGTCCCAGACCTCAATTCGGACATCGCCGGCCACACGCCGGCAGCCGAACAGAATCCGCCCGCGCGCCGTGTACTGCAGCGCGTTCGACAGGAAATTCTGTAATATTCTCCGCAGCAGGGACTCATCGGAGCGCACCACCGCACGGCACGTCACGAAGCGAAAATCGATCTGCCGAGATCGGGCCAGAATGCCGAATTCCCGTGCGAGTTGCTGCAGAAACGGCGCCAACGGCAGGTCCTGTTCGTGCACCTCGAAGCTGCCGGATTCGAGTCGCGAAATGTCGAGCAAACTGCCGAGAATCGCATCCTCCGCGTCCAACGCGCGTTCGACTCCATCGATCAATTCGATTTCGCCGGGCTCGCGCAATTGCGCCCTCGCCGCACTCGCGAACAGACGCGCGGCATTCAGCGGCTGCATCAGATCATGCACCGCCGCAGCCACGAAGCGCGTTTTCGAACGATTGGCCTGCTCCGCCTCGGCTTTCGCCAACTGCAGGTCGCGCGTACGCTCCTGCACGTAGCGCTCCAGGGACTCGGTCATGGTCCGCAGTTCCTGCTCGGTGCGCTTGTAGGCTGTGACGTCGCTGAACGAGGTCACGTATCCCACCTCGGGCACGGCATTGCCCCGTATCTCCAGGACCGTCCCATCCGGCAAGCGGCGTTCGCTGCTGTACGGCGTGTTCCGGCGCAGCTGTTCGAGGCGACGGGCGATCAAGGTCCCGGGCTCGCCGGCGCCCATGAGACCGCGGGTCGCATTGTGATCCATCAGCTCGCGCACCGACACGCCGCGACGCAATAAAGACCGAGGATAGGCGAAAATCTCCTCGTATCGACGGTTCCACGCGATGATGTTGAGGTCCCGGTCGACGACGCTGATGCCCTGCGGCAGGTGTTCCAATGTCGCACGCAACAAATTGCGATGCAGCTCGATGTCGCGGATCGAGGTCGACAAGGAGCGAACGGTGGTGTTGATATCCCGCTGCAGGGCGGCAAACGTGCCCTGATGCTCTCCGCGCATCGACACCGTGAGATCGCCGTGGGCGATCGCCCCGAGCACGACCGCGAGTTCGGCGAATTCACGATCGGCCGTCTCCATCAGGGTGTTGAGATGCCGAACCATGTCCGCGTAGACATGATGAAAGCCAGTCTCGTCACCCCGCTCCGAAAAGTCGCCGCGGGCCGCCGCCTCGGCCATGCGCCGCTGCGTGCCGAGGAAGCTGCCGAGCGTATGCCGGACACCCTGCATGGCGCGCATCAAATCGCCGATTTCATCGCTTCGCCTGGTGTCGACGACAAAATCGAATTGGCCGCGGCTGATGGCGGTGGCCGCGCGAGTCGCCTCCTCGATCGAGGCGGCGAAATGGCGCGCGACCACGGCGGAAAAAACCGTCACGAACGCACCGGTCAGGCCGAGCAGCAGCAATGCATTCCGGTTGGCCTGGTGGACCGCCGCGAGATTCTCCGCCGCATCCTGCTGCACGACCGAGATCCACCCCAGTTGCGTGTGCTGAATCTGTGCGACGCGGGCGACTCCATCCAGGATATACCGATAGGTGCCGTCGCCCCGTTGCGCGTCGAGATAGGCCGGGTGGCCGTGGTAGTTTTTGAGCCTGCGGCGCAACGACTCTCGAGCGTCGGCGATCAATGTGCCGTCCGGAGTCATCAGAAACGCATACCCGGTGCGGCCGAGATGGGCGGAGGTCACAGCGTCCGTGACCTGATCGAGCGTCGCCGCCTCGATCAACAGACCCCGTAGCCTGCCGCCCGTACCGAAGATCGGCACCGCCAGCAGGAAGGCAGGCCGGTGCGAAGTGCGGCCGATCTGCACCTCGTCCGCGTACGGCCGTCCCGCGAGAATTTGCTTGAAGTAGGCGCGATCGCGGTATGACGTACGGGGCGCTTCGTCGCTGCGCGCGACGTTCATGCCGGTCAGGTCCACCGTGTGCAGCAAATATGCCCACGGCAACTGCGGCATCAGCGCAAGAATCGCGCGCCGCTGCAAGACGGGATTCATCGAACGCATTGCGGCCTGACTTGCCGCGACCTGCATGACCGAGATGTTCAAATGGGCCCAATCGTCGATCTGCTGCGTCACCCGGTCCGAGAAGAGCTGTAGCTTTTCCCGGGCGTCGGCACGGCCGTCCTTGATCATGCGAACGCGCTCGAATTGCCAGAACACCGTCATGGGAAGCAGCGCCACCAGCAGCAGCGCAATCAACATTCTGCTGAAGATGTCGACGCGCAACCGCCTGCCTCGCCACACCGGCCAATCCATCCTCCCCTCCCTCGCGACGAGACCGTTTCGACGTCGACGGTAACACAGTCGATCGGTCGCCCAGGGCCCGACTAGAATCGCGCCGGCGCCTAGCTCGAACGGAGTATCGCGCAGCTTGCATGCATCAATGAAGATCGGCCATCGTTGATTACGATGGGGCTCGCCAATGATGGACTCCGGTCGCGCCGCGATTTGCCCCCGGCGCCCGGCCGCCGGTCCCCGCGCCACCATGCCGTGGTACGCGGCTCTCGCCGGCGCCGTCCTCGTGGCGGCGTCCGCCCGGGCCGCGAGGATCGCGCCCGGCCGGGTCGATCCGTCGCTGGCCGATTATGTGCCGCACGCCCGCGCGTCCGGCGACCTCGCGGGGATCACCGGCATGGACACCGTCGAGCACATGATGAGCGCCTGGAGCGCGGCGTTTCGCAAGTTCCAGCCCGGGGCACGCGTCACCATCGCAATGCAAGACGGCCTCGGACCGGAAGACCGGATTGCGCTCGGCGCAGACACGCGCCAGGTGTTTCACACGACCGACTTGCCGTACGAGAACGCCTATGGGTACGAGCCGTTCCGGATAAAGATCTGTGCCGCCGCCTACATTTTGAAGAGTCACGTCTCGGCGATCGGCGTGTACGTCAATCAGGGCAACCCGCTGTCGTCGATCTCCCTGAGGAAGCTCGATGCCGTATTCTCCGCGCAGCGCCGCCGGGGCTACCCCGCCGACATCACGACCTGGGGTCAGCTCGGAGTCACGGGCCCGTGGGCCGACGCGCCCATACATCTGTATGGGTTCTATTGGCGGGACGACGTCACGAGCTACTTCCGCCGGCTGGTGATGCTCGGCGCACCCTTCAAGGCGGCCTATCGGGTGCCCGGCGGCGACATGCAGCGCAGTACTCCGGCCGTCGCCACCGCGATCATGACGAAGATGGCGCACGATCCGTACGGAATCACCTTCGGCAACGGCTCCTACATGACCCGTCGCGTCAAGGCTCTCGGACTGTCCGTAAACGGCGTCCAGAGTCAATTCACGCTCGCCGACATCGCGAGCGGACGCTACCCGTTGCAGCGGTATCTGTACATCTATGTGAACAAGGCGCCCGACCGACCACTGCCGCCACTCATTGCCGAATTCCTGCGCTTCGTACTGAGCAAACAGGGTCAGAGGCTCGTGCGTGCGGATCACTACCTGCCGTTGCCGGCGTTGATCGCGGCGCGGCAAATGCAAAAGCTCGACTGAGGCCGCCGCCGGTCGCGCGGACCATCACGCCGTAGGCGCCCGCGGGCCTACGCTCGACGTCAGTTGAGCTTGCGCATCTGCCGTCGGGACACTTCGGGGGTCAGGGGCAGGTACTTTCCGTCCCGCTCCACCGCTTCCTGGCCCTCGCGACTCACGACGTAACGCAGAAATTCCTTCACTTTCGGATCGACCGATCCGTCCTTGCGGCGGTTCGCGTACATGTAGATCTGACTGAACAACGGATAACTGCGATCCCGCACGGTCTCGATCGTGTAGGGCACGTAGGGGCCCGCGGGACTGCGCGCGATGGCGAGCACCTTGAGCTGCGGCGGCAGCTTGTAGGTCGGTGCGGCGATCCACGCGATGCCATAACGATCCGTGGCGAGATCGCTCTTGAGGTTGCGCGCCAGCTTGCCGTGCCGGGTCACGTAATTGGCGTAGATCCGCAGTCGCTCGTTCCACTTGTCGCTGCCCTTCAAGATCAGATCCGACATCTCCGTCGCCTGGTGATAGCGCAGATTCAGTCCGTAAACGTTGATCGGCTGGTTCGCCCAGGCTCCGCGCAAACCCAGCTGGCCCCAGGTGCGGATGTTTTGCGCCCTGCCGCGAGCGTATTCGGGGTGCCAGCTCGTGCCCCTCCAGCCTCCGAGCCGTTCGGCGCCGAAGATGCCGTCGAGCTGCTGCATCGTCAGCTGAGTGAGGGGATTGTCCCGGCTGACCACTATTCCGTAGCCAGGCTGCCAACCGGTGACGTTGTACGACCCGGTTGCCGCCGATATCTCCAATGGGTCGCGATTCTCGTAGCGTTCGTACAATAGTTGCTCGGCGAAGGTGATCTTGCGTCCCACACCGACATCCGTCACCCCGAATACCAAGGACGGCACCGCTGCGAGCGTCGTCTTCATGTGAAATGCAATCCGGACTGCCGGTTGGTACTTGCGGAAGCCCTCCTCCCAGTAGCGCCCCAGGTTGCTGTCCTCGATGTAGTTGCTGCCCCACATCCGCAGGGTTCCGCTGACGCGCACCTTCGGCCGATAAGCCGGCAATCCGCGAAGATCCCAGCGTTTCGTGTAGAAGGCCTTCTTCGCCTTGACGACGACGAATTTTGCGCGCGCGCGCTGCAAGGCAAGACCGTGGGCCGGCAGATTCGCCTGCGCCCGCACGGTCGGCGCGGCGAAGGACAACATCGCCAGGATCAGCAGGCAGCCGGCGACGGCCGCGACACGCGGGATCGGTTCTCGAGGAAGGTGCATGACGGATTACCTCTTCACTTCAGGGGATCTTGCTTCGTTCGGCCGCTGCGAACGGTGCGAGAAGGGGCAGGTAGCCGCGACCCTGCCGCAGGACATCCTGCTGGCCCTCGCGGCTCAAGACGAAACGCAGGAATTCCTCGAGCTTCGGATCGACCGGTCGACCGGGCGCGCGATTGAGGTAAATCGTGATCATCCGCGTCAACGGATATCGATGCGCCAGCACATTGGTCTCGGTCGGCTCGACATAGGGACCGCCCGGCCGCGCGGCGAGCGCAACCGGCTTCACGTCCGGGTTGGTATAGAGGAGTCCTGCGTAGCCGATGCCGTCTGGATCTTGCGCGAGCGCATCGAGCATGCGCTGCCCGCCGTCGGTGGCGCCGCCTCTCGAGCCCTTTAGATCGGCGAATTCGCGTAGCGAGGGCCGCCAAAGACGCCTGCCGATAAACACCTCGTCCTCGAAAAAGCGGGCAAAGCCACGCGAGATCGGCAGTCCGTAGAGATGGATCGGCCGATCCCGCCATGCCCCGGAAAGCCCGAGATCGCCCCAGGAGCGCGCGACAGGACCGCAGCCACGGCATTCGGCGCCAAAAATCGCGTGCAGCTGCTCGAGCGTGAGCTTGTCGAGCGGATTGCTTTTATGCACAAAAATCACCAGCGCATAGTCGCGGTTACGGACATTGAAACTGCCCGTGGCAACGTTCACGCCGGTCGGCGGGTAACCGAACATCTCCTTGAAGGCGGCGACCTCGGGAGGCCATATTTCACGCCCCAGCAGCGCAAGGTCCGCGTTGCCCGTGTAGAGAGCCTCCGCCGCGGTCGCGGTGCCGACGAGATGATTCTCGAAGTGGACGCCGGGCTGATAGCGGCGAAATCCGCGCTCCCACGCCCGTACCAAGGAGCCGATGAAGTCGCGCGAGCGATCGTAGGCGCCATGTCCCCAGAGCCGGATCGTGCCGGACACTTGCCGACCCGGGGTATACGAGGGCGGCAGGTTCAGCGACCGGGCCGACCCGATCGAGGCGGCCAAGCAGATGCCGACGGCAATGCCCGTGCGACGAGCGTTCATTCCAGGCGTCGCAATTGCAGGCGCAGATCGCGGGCGCCCAGCGGCAGGTAGAACCCGCCGCCGGCGATGATTCGCTGCGCGTGCGGGCTGAGCAGATAGCGCAGGAACTGCGCTACTTTGGAATCGATCGCCGTACCCGGTCGTCGATCGAGCGCAACGTCGACCTTGCGCAGCATAGGATAGGCGCCCGACGTGACGCTCTGCGCGTCGAGCGCGATGCATGGAGCGCCGCGCGCGTCGGCGAGGCGCAGCGCCTTGACGCCGCGTGACCGCGGCAGCGGCGGCGCGAAAGCGATGGCGTCGGGATCGCGCGCGACCGCGGCGAGAACCGCGTTCCAGTCGCCGGCCATCTCGCGATAATGCGGATTCCATTTGCGGCTGCCGTCGAGGACGGCACTGCGCAAATATACGGCTGCGAACGTCTCGATCGGTGGGCCGTAGACGTGAATCGGTCGATTTTTCCACGCGACACTCGACGTCAGGTTCCCCCAGCGATCCGCATCGACCCCTCCTCGGCGGTGATCCGCGGCAAATGCATCGTCGGCTTGCATCAAGGTGATGCAGGAGAGAGGATTGCGCTCGTTGACCAAGAACGCGAGGTTCGCTTCCCGCCCGTCCGGTCCGCTGCTGCGCCCAAGCCCGGCGTTCGCGACGTCGATCTCGAACGGCGCATAGTGATGCTCCCATTCGAAGGCCATGGTCTCGAGGGGCACCCGCAGCTCGCGTGCCATGAACGCGATATCCGCGACCCCAAGGTTCACGGACGCGAAGGTCGACTCCGGACCGTGGAATGCGTTCGCGAAATACACCGCGCCATGGGTTCGCCGAAAACCGCTCTCGATTCGCTCGATGAGGCTGGCGTCCGCCGGACTCCCCCAGACGCGAATCGTGCCGGTCTCGGTCCGAGCGAGGCGATGGCCGTTCGCTTGCGCACTCCGCCCGATACTCCGCGGTGCGCCGCGCGCGATCAGGCACGTCGCCAGCGCGACGCTGACCAGACCAATTCGCCAGGGCTCGATCGCGTTCGGCACAGTAGCGCATGCTGCGCCGATGGCGGATCTGCGGCGATAGCACCTTCGAGCTAGGCACGAGCGGCGGCGCCCGATTTCCGTTAGGCTCGCCGCGTCACGACTCGCCAGGCGCCCAGGATCGATGAACTCCGCGTTTCGCAAGAATCTCGTCTCGTTTCATACCTGGTCCGGTCTGACGATCGGCCTGATCGTCACGTTCCTCGCGGTCACGGGGGCCGCATTCGTGCTCAAGCCGCGCCTGCAGGGCATCGTCTACGGCAATCTCTCGAGCTCACAGGCCTGCCATCGCCGACTGACCCTCGATGCGCTCGCAGCCGATGCCCGTGCGGTGCATCCGAGTGGCGTGCTGTATAGCATCGAAATCCGCGCCGGCGCGTCGTCGTCGACGGCGATCAAATTCTCGGACAAGGACCTCGTCTACCTGGATCCTTGCAACGGCCGGATCCTCGGAGTGCAGAACGAATACGGCGGCTTTTTCGGCGAGTTCGATGCCTTGCACCGCTTCCGCTTCATGAAGGACGGACGGCAATTTGCCGGCACCGCGAATGCGGTCTTTCTGACCCTGCTGCTGCTCGGCGGCTTCGTCTTGTGGTGGCCGCGCGCGGGCGGGAGCTTCAAGGAAGCCGCGAAGTTCAATCCACGTTTGCCCGGAACGGCCCGCACCATCAGCCTGCACAAGACGGTCGGACTGTATGCGTTGCTCGCACTGTCGATCGTCTCGATCACCGGAGTGCCGATCGCGTTCCAGCCGGTCAAGAACGCGATCGGCTGGGCGGTCGGCTCGCCCATGACCTTACCCCCGCCACCGCAATCGCGGGTGCCCACGCTGCAAAAACGCAAGTCCATGCAGGACTTCTGGGCGTTGGCGCAGGGAGTGTTTCCCGACGCCCAATGGATCAGTCTTCGTTATCCGGCCCGCCCGACCGATCCGATCGCGATCGAGGCGCTGGAGCGCGGTGCGCCGCATGCCGAAGCGAAGTCCTACCTGTATCTGGATGCCTACACCGGGCGCGCCCTGCGTGTATTGCCATACGCGACGGCGGTACCGCGCGGGCGCAAGATCTACCTCTTCCTGCTCGCGCTGCATTCCGGTCTCGTCGGCGGTCTGCCGTACCAACTCCTCCTGCTGGCAGCCTGTCTCGCGGTACCGGTCCTCACCTACTCCGGATTCAGTCCGTACCTGCGGCGAAAGCTTCGCAAGCCGGTGGCCAAGACGATTGCGCTCACCGTCGTTCGCAGGCAAGTCGAGGCGACCGCCGTCTGCACGTTCGAGCTCGCCCGGCCGAATGGACGGCGCCTGCCGCCATTCAGCGCCGGCTCGCACATCGACGTGCAGGTTCGACCGGGAATCGTTCGGCAATATTCACTATGCAACGCTCCGGCCGAGACCCACAGGTACCTGATCGGCGTGCTGCGCGCTCCCGTCTCGCGAGGCGGTTCGAGCGGCATGCACGATGAGATCCGTGAGGGCACGCGCCTCGTCGTCGGCGCACCGCGGAATCATTTCGTCTTGCGCGAGGATGCGTCTCGTTCCTTGCTTCTTGCCGGTGGAATCGGCGTCACTCCCATAATCAGCATGGCGGAACGCCTGAGCGCGATCGGCGCCGATTTCGAGATGCACTACTGCACGCGATCGCCCGAGCGGACCGCCTTCCTGCATCGCATACAGACGTCGCGCTTCGCACGCCGCGTGCATTTTTACTTCGACGACGGCCCCGACCGGGAGCGGCTCGACCTGCAGGCGCTGCTCACAAACTCCGGACCCGGAATCCACCTCTACGCCTGCGGCCCCAAGGGATTCATGGACACGGTCATCGAGACGGCACTGCGCAACGGCTGGCAAGACGCCAACATCCATCGCGAATACTTCAACGGCGCGGGGCAGAGCAGCGCAGCAAACCTCCCCTTCGACATCAAGATCGCGAGCACCGGGAGGATCGTCCGCGTCGAGCGGGACGAAACGGCGCTGGCGGCCTTGCGCAAGGCCGGCATTGCAGTTCAATCCTCGTGCTCGCACGGAGTGTGCGGGACCTGTATGACCCGCGTCCTCGAAGGAGTGCCGGACCACCGCGACGTTTTCCTCACGACCGAGGAGCGCGCGAAAGGCGATCGCATCCTGCCCTGCTGCTCCCGTTCGACGGGCGCCATGCTGGTTCTGGATTTGTGAACGCCGGCTCGCGGGGTTGCTGACTCGTTCGAACTCGTTGGTGCGGGCCACGCGCGTTAAGGAATCCTTAAGGTTGCTGTGCTCGAATCCCTGCACGGAACGCCGCGCCGTGATCACCGGCTTGGACCGGGTGGGAGGATGGCACCACGAAGCCCCTGGCCTCGGATCATCGAGCGCGACGGCGGCCGGCACATCGAGCCTCGCGGACTTGTGGGCCGGAAACGTCTAGCTCGAAGTGGGTAGAGAGAAACCCGCCACGCCTGCGCGAGAATGGCCGTGTAAGCGACGGAGCGTGCCGGCTCAGGGCCGCGAGTCGACGGGGGGCGAGAGAGAGGGGGGGGGTGATCCATGATCAAGCTGTGCCATGTCCTTTGCGCGGCGCTCGGCGCGCGGTGCGTCGGCGGCTGCATCGACGGGCTATCGATCTTTCCCCCTGGATCTTGCGATAACAACGTCACCGGAATATGGGTCCAAACATGAAATCACTACGCGGCAGAGTTCTCCTGCAGGGCCTTCCGGCGCTGCTGCTCCTCATGCAAGTCACCCCGCTCCATGCAAAGCAAACTGCTCAGGCAGCCGGTCAGGCTGCCGGTGCGTCGCCGCAGCTGCAGGAGATCGTGGTCTCCGGCGCCATCATCGGCACGTACCACGTGTCCAAATCGGCGATGGCGAGCAAGATACCGATGGACCCTCGGGATCTCGCCTCCTCGCTCACGATCCTGAACAATGCGGCGATCAGAGACCGCAAGGCCGTGACGCTGACCGATCTGGTCAATTACGTCACGGGAGTCACGCAGTCGCAAGACACGATCAACGGCTTCTCGTTCCGCGGCTTCCCCAATACGGGCAGTTATACCCAGAACATCGAATTCGACGGCCTGCAGGGCGCGACTCTGAAGAAGGCCTCGCTCAGCGCAGCCGATGTCCAAAGTATCGAATTTCTCAAGGGCCCCAACAGCGTACTCTATGGGCAGATGAACCCCGGGGGCTTGCTGAACATCATCACCAAGAGCCCGCTGGAAATCGCCAGATACAGCGTTCGCACCTCGATGGGAGTCTACGCAGGTGCCTACAGTTCGGGCGCTCCGATCACCCAGGACGTCGCGGTGGATGCCACCGGCCCCGTGTTCGGCAACCGCCATTTGCTGTACCGATTGGTGGTGGACGGCGCCAAGGAGCCGAGTTCCCGCATCGGCGATCATGCGCACAGCTTGTCGATCTATCCTTCGCTCACCTACCGATGGAACGACACCACCCACTTTACCGTCAAGGCCGAGATCAGCCAGGATCGGCGCCGGCAGGACGACGGCGTGCTGCCGATCTTCACCGGCTCCCCCATCCTGGTGCCGATCAAGGGCAAGAACACGCTGACCGCCGCCTACGGTCCGACGGCAACCTGGTACACCGCGCCGTTGGACACGGTCTACAACAACAGTTCGGACTCCGCCAAGGACTACGGATCCGCCTTGTCGACGTTCTTCCACACCGAAATCGATGGCTGGGTGCTGCGTTTTCGGACGCGCTCCGTCTGGCACGCCGACCAGGTCGATGAATGGACGATCAACAATGCCAACATCTATTCGCCGAAATCGGCGTATGCGGTGCCGACCTCGCTGCTGCGCCGCCAGTACAACGACGTCAGGAACGGGCATCGCTACAACTACGGCGATCTCAACGTGTACCGCCCCTTCGGCCCAGACAGCTTCCGCAATACCATCCTGATCGGTATCGGCGGCGGCAGCGAAGGTTTCTTCAACACCCGCTATGCCTTCGGACCGAATTCAACCCTGGCCCAGGCCATCACGCTCATCGACCCGGTCCTCAATCAGTACGGATATCCGCCGACCGGAACCGGCGCGACCAACAACCAGGTGTGGCAGACGGCACTCGGCGAGTACATTGCCGATCAGATCAAGATCGGCGACCTGTTCAACATTTCCATCGGCGTGCGTCACGATCTGCAGAAGACGCACGGCCTGAATACGCTGTCCCCGGCAAAGACGGCGTTCTCGAATCAGATCAGCCCATACACCAAACAGTTCGGCATCGTCTGGCACGTCATTCCGGCCGTCTCGCTGTATGCGAGCTACAGCCAGTCCATCAAGGCCCAGACCACGATCGCCTTCGATCAATACGGCAACTCGAACTTTCCGCCCGAAGGAGGCGAGCAATACGAAGGCGGCCTGAAGCTCGAGACCGCGGACAAGAATCTCAATTTCACGCTCGCAACCTACGAGATCAATCGCACCAACGTGGTCGTGCCGAGCGGCACGAACTTCACCGTGGCGACCGGCGGCGCCATCGTCGGCCAGGCCATCTCCCGAGTCGACGGCAAGCAGACCAGCAAGGGCGTCGAGGCCGAACTGCAATGGCAACCCCGGCCGAACTGGCAGATCCAAACCGGATACGCTTACGACCACGCGTACATCGCCCAGTCCCTCAGCAATCCATACACCGTGGGCAAGGACCTGGTCAACGCGCCGCGCGACTCGGGTAATTTCTGGACCCGATACAACGTCCCCCACGGCACCCTGGCGGGGCTGGGGTTCGGCCTGGGCGTCATCTACGTCGGCACGCAGTGGGCCGGCGACCCGACGACGGCTCTGTACTACCGAATGCCGGCGTGGACGCGTGTCGATGGTGGGATCTACTACAAATTCAACCGGCACTATGACCTTGCGTTGAACATCCACAATCTGTTCGACAGGCGGTACATATCCTCATCGGAGAGCGCGACTACCCTGAACGTCGGCGAACAGCGATTGCTGACCTTCTCCTTCGGCGCGAAGTTCCGGTGACGACGCACGGCCGTCTGTTCGCCCTGGCCCTCGCGGCCGGCGTACTGCTCGGACGGGCTCCGGCGGCCGCGCCGGCCAAGTTCACGATTCGGCTGGCGCCGATGCCGGGCATAGGCCACCTCGTTCCCGAGCTCGCGCTCGGGCTCGGCTACTTCCGGCAAGCCGGAATCCGTGTGAAATTGATCAACGTCATGAACTACGTGAGCGATGATTTCTATTCCACCGAACTGCTCAACAACGGCACGATCGACGCGGAGATTTGCTGGTATCAGCGCGTGGTCTTCGGCATCGGCAACGGTCAACCGGCGCGTGCCGTATTGCTCATCGACGACACTCCGCACCTGACCATCTCGGTCGCCAACCGCGTCCGGGGCCAGATCCACAGTGCGGCCGACTTCAAAGGACGAACGATCGCCGATTCGGCCGGATTCTCGACCAAGCACTACTTGACCGACTTCATCATGGCGCGCGCTGGATTGCCCCCCGGCAGCTACACACCCGCGCCGGCGGCGTTGTCGGCCAATCTGCCGCAGCTGATCGCCGCGATCAAGGCGGGCAAGGTCGACGTCGTTTCTAGTATGGAACCGATGACATCGCGCCTGCTGGCGACGAAGCTCGTCACTCCGCTCTATGACCTGCGGACCGCGGCCGGGACCCGCGCAGCCCTCGGCGACGTCTGGCCCGCCCGCAGCCTCTATCTGGCGCCGAGCTATATCGCGGCGCACCCCGCGCGCGTGCAGCGCCTGGTCGACGTCTTTGTCCGCACGATGCGCTACATCAACACGCACACCGCGCAGCAGATCGTCGCCAAGATGCCGGCCGGCTATTTCGCACCGGACGTAAGCAACGATCTGTGGGCGAGCTACAAGAAGGCCAAGACCGAGGAGATCGCGCAGGCGAAGCTCGGTCTCACCGACGGCGACTATTCGATTCCGCCGTCGGCGGCCAGACTCGCCGTCGAAGTGCTGCTACGGACCCCCTTCGATGACAGTCCCGAAGGCAAGTATCGGCGCACCGCCGTCCGCAGCGGCAAGATCCGGCCGCAGATCACTTACGACGACCGCTTCGTCGAAAAGGCGATGCGGCTATATCCGCGACACTGAACCTGCGCCGACGGCGGCGGGATCGATGTGGCATGCGGTCGCTGGAGCATGACGACACCATCCTCGTGATTGCGGACGATCGGTATCGCCGGAACGCGGGACGCTACGGGACGATTGCGGCGCTCGCCGATTGGGGCAGTGTCACGTAATCGTCGCGCCGGGTGTCGCCCCGACGCCGCCCGTCATGGCGCGTGGGAGTGAGAGTAGTCGATGCCGTTGCGACCGGGATACGGCTGGCCCGGCATCATGCCCTGCCACAGGATGTGGTCGTAGGCGAGCGCCGGGACCTTGTCCTCCTCGCGCCAATCGTAGCCCTTGGTCTTCGCGGCCCACCAGGCGGCGCCGCGGGGATCGTGCCACTTCGACGAGCGCATCGCCTGACGAGCCGGCGGCAATTGCGTCGAGGTCAGCGGCACCGGCAGCTGCGCGGCGTAGTTCCAACGAGCGTCCTCGCGGCTGAATACCTCGGTCATCGGCCGCTCATAGGCATCGTTCAGCGTCATGGGTCCGATGTCGAGCACGTCCTCGATCGTGCGCAACATGTTCACCGTGCTGTAGCGCGCGTCGATCACCGCATGCTGGCGCACATAGGGCCCGACGATGAAGGCGACGCTGCGCTGCGCATCCACGTGATCCGGGCCATCCTGGGCGTCGTCTTCGACGATGAAGATCAGCGTGTTCTTGGCGTAGCGGGATCGCGCCACCGCCTGGACGAGCCGGCCGACCGCGTAGTCGTTGTCGGCGATCTGCAGCGCCGGGGTGTTCACGCCGTCGATCGCGGTCTTGAAGTCCCCGGTGTGATCGTGCATCAGGCGGACGAACTCGATCGACGGCAACTTGCCGTTTTTGACGTATTCGCGGAACTCGCGCGCCCATTCGATCTCGCGGTAATAGTCCGGAATGGTGTTGTCGAAGCCGCGAAAATACGGGTCGGTGAACGGCGCGAGCGTCGGATTGGCCGCAAACGACACCTGCATTCGCGCGGCGAACGCGTCGGAAATTTCCGCAATTCCGCCCTGCGCCGCCGGCGTATTGTAGCGGCCGAGCTGGATCAAGAAGCCATAGTTGCGGATGGAGAGCCCCGCGCGCAGCGCCGCGTCCCAGATGTAGCCATGTTGAACCTGTCCCTGCGGGCCGTCCGGCGCCGCGACGTTGTTCTGCCCCGGCAACAGGTTCGGGTCGTTCGGATACAACGGATCCTCCGCCCGCCGTTCGGCGAGCGTCGGATCCGCCACGAGCACGTGGCGGTTGCTGCCGTGCCAATCGTACGAGAGGCCGCGACCGGCATAGAGCGGCGGCATCGCCTTGACGCCGAAGTCGGACTCGCGCGCCGAGGTGCTCCACGGCCAGCCGTTGCCGCTCACCTCACCGGTGTCGTAGAAATTGTCCAGATCGACGAAGTCCTCCGCCAGCGCGTGGGCATTCGGCGTGATCGTCCTGCCGAATTCGGCGAGCGCCGGATCGCTGTTGCCTTCGCCGAGATCCCCGAGGATCTGATCGTAGGTGCGATTCTCGCGGACGACGTAGATCACGTGCCGGATATGCCGGTGCAGGAACGCCATCACCATCCGGTCGCGGCCGCTCGGATGAAACGCGAAATTGTCGTTGCGCGCAACGATGTGCGTGAGCCGGTCCATCTCGCGTGCGTTCGGCACGGGCATCCACAGGAATCCGGCCTTCGAGAGTTGCAGCACGTAGTTGTTGGTCAACTGCATCGGCGAGCAGGCACCCTTGGCGTCGGCGGCGATCTTGAAGCCGCAGGCATTCGGACCCGGCATGCTCTTGCCGTTCACGACATAGAGCATCTTGCCGTCCGCGCTCACGCTGACGCTGTTCGGATAATAGCCGGTCGGCAGCAAGCCGATCACCTCCGGCCGGGGGTTGTCGAGCGCGATCACCGCGACCGCATTGGTGCCGCCGTTGGTCACGTACAGCCGCTTGCCGTCGGGCGAAATGGCAAGGCTGTTCGGTGCAGTGCCGTGGAAGTATTTCGGCATGCCGATCATCGCCGCCGGCGCGGTGGTCAGCACCGTGTCGATGACCTCGTTGCGCGCGGTCGATATCACCTCGACGTCGGCCTCGTTGTCGCAGGCGACGTACAGGCGCCTGCCGCGCCGGTCGAGAACCATGCGATTCGGGTTGCCCAGCACCTTGATGCGCGCTGTCAGCCGCGGTTTCGGGCTGAGTTGCACAACATCGACCTCGCGGTCGCGCTCGCTCGAGATGTACGCGGTGGCGTTGCCCTTGATCGCGACCCAATCAGGATATTCGCCGCCGGCGACGCCGTCCTGCGTCGGGTCGATCACCCCGGGGCGCAGCGCCACCGCGGTCACCGCCCGGGTCGCGAGGTCGATCACGGACGCGCTGTCGTTGTACAGATCGGCAACCACCAGGGTCTTGCCATCCGCGGTTGGCGCCAATCCGGCCGCTTCGGGCTTCACCTTCAGGCCGTTGCCGCCGAGGAACAGCGGCGGCTTGGCGAGCGCCAGATGGCCGAGCGGGATCGGCGGCCCCCGTTCCACCCAGATCCCCGCGGATCGCGCAAATACATGCACGTCGTCGTCGTCGCCGCCGGACACGTAGAAATGGCGGCCGTGCGGCCCGAAAGTGACGCCCATGAACGTGTTCGGTACCTGCAACACCTGTTTCTGCACCGGCGTGTCGTGTGCGATGTCCTCGACGAACACGTATTCATTCGATGCCGAGGGAATGTTCTTGCCGTGCGCATCCTCGACCAAGTTATAGCCGCTCGTGAGAATCAGCAGGGTCTTGCCGTCGGGGCTCACCGTCGTGGTCACCGCCTGGCCGGCCGTGTATTGGGGAAATGCCGCGAGCCCTGGATTGAGCGGCCCGAAATGCGCGCCGTGGGCCGCGGTCGGCGTGAGACGCTGCCCGCTCGAGGTGATCGTCCCATCCGCCGGTACACCGTGCCGTTCACGCGCGCAGCCGATTCGCGCGGCGGCGAGCAGGGCGGCGAACGCGACGACGATCGCTCGAAAAGTGGCCGTGAAGTGCCTGGCGTGCATGAATCGTCTCCTGGCCTGAGCGGACGAGGAGAATACACCAACCGCGCGCGTACGGATTCGACTCACGAATGATGCCTCGCCAAAGGCGGAAGGCGTGCCCGGGCCCTGCCTCGAACTTCTCCGTCGATCCTTTTCACGGGACCCTTACGGCGCGCGGCTGCGCGCCGCGGTCCGCGCTGCCGCGATACGCAGATAAAAAGTCGGTTCTTATCAGCGCAAACATCAGCACCGTCACGAACGCCGCGAGGCAAATCGCCGCCGATAACGCCTTCAGGCTGCGGCCGCGCCCATCCGCCTGCACCGGCGCATGAAGCAGGCAGAATGCCTCGCTATGAATCTTTCCGGGCGGCACGCCGGCTCGGCGCAACGACTCGATCAAGACGGTGGCAAAGGGGCCGGGGCCGCAAATCCAGAACGATTTGCCGCCCAGTTCTCCCCCGCAATGCCTGCGTACGACATCGATGTCGATGCGACCTTTTTCGCCGCTCCAGTGCTCATCGGGTTGGCTCAGTACATGCGTGACGCGCAATTTGCCGCCGCCTCTTTTCTCGCAGTCCGTCAGTTCGTCCAGAAAGGCGATTTCCGCGGCGGAACGGTTCCCATAGAGCAGTTGCACCTTGCGGGTTTCGCCGCGATCCGTCATCCAACGGATCATGCTGCGGAACGGAGTGATGCCGATGCCGGCGGCGATGAACACGATATCGTCCATGTCTTTGTATAACCGATGCGAGAAGCGCCCAAAGGGGCCGTGCACCGTCACCTCGTCCCCGACCCGCGTACGGTCCATGGTCCGTGTAAAGTCGCCCAGTTCCTTGATTGCCAACATGAGGCCGTCCGATTCGCTCGGGCTGGAGGCGATGGTCCAAACGTGCTCTTCGCTGCTCGCTTCGGGAGCGGAGCGGTGAAAGTGAAAAAAGGCGAATTGCCCGGGTCGATACTCGAAAGATCGGCTCGCCCGCACCGACTGCAACTTGATCTCCCACACAGCCCGGCCGATTTTCCGCACCTCGCGCACCGCATACGGAAATTCCCGCAGACGGCGGGGCCGGATGATTCGGCTCCAGATGATCGACCAGAGCGCGATGAGCGCGACCGGCATCACCACCAACCGCAACGGCCATGGGGCGAATCGCCCGCTGGATAGAAGGCCGTGAGAAAAGGCCACCGCCAAAATGCCGACCGCGAGCACGCGATGCCAGGATTTCCACTTCTCGAATTTCACCCCCATGCCGGAGCGATACACGCTGACGATGATCTGCGCCGTCAAAAGCAAGATCGCGGTTCGCCCCAACTGGATTCTCAACGGTTGCCGCCACTGCGTAAGCAGGTGAATTTTCAGGATCGTCATGAGCGTGATGTGCAGCAAAATCGCGGCAAATCCCGTAAGCGCCATCCTGCGGTGAAACAGCATCACCGTATCGAGTCCGAATGGCCCGACGAGCCATTGGTAGCGCGCGGCCAGAATGAAATTGGTCGCGATGATCATCAGTCCAAAGAGGCCCAAGCCGAGCGCGATCTGTTTGACGAACGAATCGGCGTGCGCCGGCGCCTTCAATGCCGCGAGCCCGAGGGGCAGCAGCAGTACTGCAACATACAGCAAAATCCAGGGCATGGCCCGGCGGCGGGACGCGCTCATCGAATCGAAATCCGCCGCCGCGGCCGTCGCACGCGGCGCGGTCACGTCTTCCTCAGCGGCCGGCAAACGTCACCGGCCCGCATCTGCCGCGCAGGTTCACCGCGCCGGTGCCGGATCCTCTACCCCTTCTTGTGCGCGGCGTCCCACTTCTTGACCGCCGCCATCGTGTTGCCGACGTGCTTGTGCGGGTTGAGCGCAGTGTACGTGTAGATGATCTTGTCGTTCGGCGAGATCACGTACGAGGTGCGGTTCGCGTATTGCGGGTGGATCGCGAGCACCGCATCGTAGGACTTCATGATGTGCTGATCGGCGTCGGAGGCGACCGGGAACGCCTTGCGGCAGGCGAGCACCGAGAACTTGTCGAGCTTGGCGATCGGATCGTGGGAGACGCCGATCACGGTCGCGCCGAGCTTCTCGAACTTCGGCATCGCCGCCGCGAACTCATGCGCCTCGATCGTGCAGCCGGGCGTGAACGCGGCCGGATAGAAATACAGCACCACCGGTCCCTTCTTCAAGGCATCGGCGAGCGAAAACGTGAAGGGCTTGCCGGCGAGCGTCGCCTGCGCCGTGAACAGCGGCGCGGTCGCGCCGACCTTGAGGGCCGCGAACGAGGGGGCGGCGAGCCCCAGGCCGAGGAGTGCAGTGACGACTATTCGCTTCATGGCGGGATTCCTTGCGGATGAGCGGTAAGGGCCTGCGATTCTCCGCCGATTGCCGGGTGCGATCAAGGCGCATTGCGGGCCGACCGTCCGCAAGCGCGTCAGGTTCGCGCGATCTGCGCCCGCAACGCGGTCGCGACCCGTTCGACGTCGCCATCGCGCATCGCCGGAAAGAGCGGCAGCGTCACGGTCTGGCGGCCTATCCGCGCCGCGTTCGGCGTGTCCTCGGGCCGGTAGCCGAGGCCGCGATAGTACGTGAGCGCCGGAATGCAGGGGTAATGCACCCCGATGCCGATGCCGCGGTCGGCCATCGCCTGCAGGAACTCGGGGCGCGTCGTGCGGTGTTTCGCGAAGTCGATCAGCACCGTGAACATGTGCCAGCTGTGACCCTCGTCGCCGCGCGCCGGCAGCACGATCTGATCGCAGCCGTCGAGCGCCTCGAAGTACTGCGCCGCGAGCGCCCGGCGCCGCGCGTTGAACCCCTCCAGGCGGCGCAGCTGCTCGATGCCGACCTGCGCGGCGACGTCCGAGAGGTTGCTCTTCGCGCCGGCGAGCACGACGTCGATCTCGCCGTGCACGTCGCGGCGAATGCCGTGGAAGCGGTGCCGCTCGACGAGTTCGACGACGGCGGTGTCGGCGGTTGCGACCGCGCCGCCCTCGATGCTCGTCATGTTCTTGTTCGGATGAAAGCTGAACACCGCCACGTCGCCGAAGCTGCCGATCGGGCGGCCGCGCGAGCGCGTGCCGATCGCGTGCGCGGCATCCTCGACGACGCGCAGATCGTGTCGCGCGGCGATCGGCGCGAGCGCATCGAGATCGACCGGCAGGCCGGCGAAGTGCACCGGCATGATCGCGCGCGTGCGGCCGGTGACCGCCCGCTCCACGAGCGCGACGTCGAGATTGCGCGTCGCGAGCTCGACGTCGACGAACACCGGCTTCGCGCCGGCGCGGGCGACCACGTTCGCGCTCGCGGCGAAGCTCATCGCCGGCACGATGACCTCGTCGCCGGGGCCGACGCCGCAGGCGATGAGCGCGATCTCGAGGCCCTCGGTCGCCGAGGTGAGCGCGCGCAGCTGCCGGCCGCCGCCGATATAGGCGGCGAGCGCCGCCTCTAGCTCGAGCACCTTCGGGCCGCTCGCAATCTGGCCCGAACGGAACACGGCGGCGACCGCGGCAATGGTCTGCTCGTCGATGTTTGGCCGGGCAAAGGGCAGATAATCCGTCATGCAACACTCCTCGAGACGAGTACGACACCGACGCAGATCAGCGCGATGCCCAACAGTTTCTCCGGCGAGAACGCCTCGCCGAGCCACCACACGGAAGCGAAGGCGACCACGACATAACCGAGCGACAGCATCGGATAGGCGACGCTCACCGGCGCCTTGGCGAGCGCCGCGAGCCACACGCACAGGCTCGCGGCGTAGCAGCACATGCCGGCCCAGAAGGCCGGACTCTTCAGCAGCAACACGACGCTCGCGGCGAGCGTCGCGCGGTCGAACTGCGTGAACGCGCCCAAGGGACGGGTTGCCACCTTGAGCAACAGCTGCGCGGCGGCGTTCAGCCCCACCCCGCTCAGGATCAGGAACCAGGTGATCCAGCTCATCGCCGCGACACCAGTACGCGGTGCGCGTCGTGACCGAGCTCGCGCATCGGCACGCCGCGCGCGCGCAGGCGCTCATACAGACCGGCCGGCATCACCGCGCAGGCCCGCACCGATGGCCGCCAGCGTGCGACGAACCCGGCGATCGTCGGGATCTCGCGCCCGGGATCCAGGCGCAGGCCGTAGTTCAGTTCGCCGCGGTAGGAGACGAGATCGACGGTGCGGCGCCAGTAGAACGGCAGCGTCTGATCGTAGGTGGCGACGCTGTAGATCGGCACGTCGCGGTCGACCGGCGGCAGCGCGGCCGCCAGAGCCCGGCCCGAATAGAGCGGTGCGACCAGGGTCGCCGCGCGGATCAACAGCAAGACGCCAAGACACCAACCGGTGCCGAGGAACACCGCGCCGCCCGTGGGATCGCGATCCCGCCGCAGCAGGACGACGACCGCCGACAGGCCGAGCACCGCGGCGATGCGCACGACGGGTCCCGTGAGGGGCAGGAAATAGACCGCGCGCGGCGAGCCGGCGAGCATTCGCGGCAGCGCGAAGTGCGCGCCGAAAAGCGCGAACGCCGCGAGCAGCGTGACCGCCGCCGCGACCAGGAGATCGCGGCGCAGCGAGGAGGCCGGGCGCAGCGCGATCAGGATCGCGAGCGCGGGCATCACGGGCAGCAGATAGGGCACGAGCTTCGAGTCGGAGATCGAGAAGAAGACGATCGTGAACGCGATCCAGACCCACAGGAAGCGCTGTGCATCGAACGCGCCGGCAGGCTTGCGCGCGCGCCAGCCGGCGCCGAGCACCCGCAGCGCCGTCCAGGTCCACGGCAGCGTGCCGGCGAGGTACACGCCGCCGAAGAACCACCACGGCGCCTCGCGATCCGCAGTGGGCGTCAGGTACCGCAGGAAATGCTGTCGCACCACGTAATACTCGAAGAAATCCGGCAGCCGGCGCTCGGCGAGCCAGTGCCAGGGCAGCGCGATTGCGAGGAACAGCGGTACGCCGACCGCGAACGACAGCCGCCGCCAGAGCGCTAAATCGCGGGCGAGCAGCGAATAGAGCACCAGGGTGGCCGCCGGAATCGCTGCCGCCTCGAGCCCTTTGGTGAGCACGCCGAGTGCGGTCGCGATCCACGCGACCGCCATCCAGCGCCACCGCGCGGACGGCCGCGCCTGGGCGAGCAGGAACGCGGCGAGCGCCGTCGTCATGTAGAAGGTCAGGCTCATGTCGAGCGAGAGCATCTGGCCGATCACCGGGAACAGCGCGAGGCTCGCGAGCACCGCGGCCGCACGCCAGGCGGCCCGCTCGTTCCACAGCGCGCGCACCAGGAAGAACACCATCAGCAGCGTGCCGATCGCGGTCAACACCGTGTACAAGCGCGCCGAGAATGCCGACAGGCCGAACAGCCGGTAGCTCGCCGCCGTCGCCCAGTACTGCAGCGGCGGCTTCTCGATGTAGACGAGGCCGTCGAGGTGCGGGATCACCCAGTCGCCGCCCGCCAGCATCTCGCGCGGAATCTCCGCGTAACGACCCTCGTCCGGATTGAACAGCGGCCGGCTCGCGCTCGCCGCGAACCAGACGAACACGACGAGCGCCGCGAACAGCGCGAACGGCGCGCGGCCCGCGCCGTGCGCTCCCGCATCGGTGTCGATGCCGGCCGGCTCCTCACTGCCGCGCCGTTGCTCGACGCCGCGCGGCTCCTCCTCGCCCGCGGGAGCCGTCACCCGCCGCGCTCCCCGGCCTCGCCTTGTGCCGCGAGCACCCCGGAGCGTCCGGGGACCGGGCGAAACACGACCGGCAGGGTCGGCAGCGCATGCTGCGCCGCGAGCGCATGGATCTGCGCCAGCCGGCAGAGCACCGCGCCCGTGCGCCGCCACCGAGCAAGCAGGCCGGCAAAGGCGCCCTGCAGGCGCATCCCTTCGAGCTCGGCGTGCAGCGTGAACACCTGCAGGGGCGGTGCATCGGGTGCCTGCGAGCGCGCGAACACCGCTTCGCCGACATTGCCCTCATCGACGCCCGCAACACCGAGCAGTTCGTCGAAGGTCGGCAGCGTCGTCGGCAGCTGCGGGCACTCGCGCGCGCCGGGCGCGATCGGCGGCGCCGGCGCGAGTCGCGGCAGAAACGGCGAGCGGCCGCGCGTATCGCTCGCGTAATCCAGGCCGTGTTCGCGCTCGAGGGCGAGCACGGTCTCGTTGATCTGCCAGCCCGCCGCCGCGTGCGAGCGAGGACCCGCGCCGAAGATCCGCTCGAACGCGGCGATGCCGCGCTCGAACTCGACCCGCGTCCAACGGGGGTCGGCGCGCGCGACGTGGTCCTGCCAGCGGATGTGATCGTAGGTGTGCAGACCGACTTCGAAGCCGGCGTCGCGGACGCGGCGCATGACATCGCCCGCCGCACGGCCGATGTCCGGTCCCGGCAGCAGCACGCCGTAGAGCAGCGTGCGCAGGCCGTAGTGCTTGAGCACCGAGGTCCGCGCGACCTTCTGGGCGAAGCCGCGGCGAAACACCCGGCGCAGCGCGCGTCCCGTGTGGTCGGGCCCGACCGAGAAGTAGAAGGTCGCATCGACGCCCTCGCGCGCCAGCAATTCGGCGAGCCGCGGCACCCCCTCGCGCGTGCCGCGTAAGGTGTCGACGTCGACCTTGAGGCCGACGTGCGCGCCCTCGCTCATTGGGGCGACAGCAGCGCCGAGGCCGACGGCAGGCTGTGCGCGTAGGCGTCGAAGATCGCATTCAGCGCCGTGCGCATGTCGGTCTTCGGCGACCAGCCGAGCTCGGCGTGGGTATTCGCGATCGACGGCAGACGCGCCGGGATGTCGGCGTAGCCCTTGCCGTAGTACTGCATCGCCGTAACCTCGACGAGCGCCGTGTTGCGCGCGGTGGGCGCGTACTCGGCACGCGAGCGCGCGATCTCCAACATCATCTCGGCGAGCTCGCGGATCGAGTAGAGGTTTTGCGGATTGCCGATGTTGTAGATCTTGCCGTCGGCGATGCCGCCGGGATTGTCGATGATCGTCGTCAAGCACTCGACGGCATCGTCGACGTAGGTGAACGCGCGCGTCTGCCGGCCGCCGTCGACCAGCTTGATCGGTTCGCCGCGGACGATGTGACCGAGGAACTGCGTCAGCACCCGCGAGCTTCCCTCTTTCGGCGTGTCGATGCTGTCGAGTCCGGAGCCCACCCAGTTGAACGGCCGGAACAGCGTGAACTGCAGGCCTTGTTGGCCGTAGGCCCAGATGATGCGGTCGAGCAGCTGCTTCACGCAGGAGTAGATCCAGCGCTGCTCGTGGATCGGCCCGAGCACCAGCGCCGACGTCGACGGATCGAACTCCTTGTCGCGGGAAGCGCCGTAGACCTCGGAGGTCGACGGGAAAACGACGCGTTTGCCGTACTTCACGCAGTGCCGGATGATCGGCAGGTTCGCCTCGAAATCGAGCTCGAACACCCGCAGCGGCGCGCTCACGTAGATCGCTGGCGTCGCGATCGCGACGAGCGGCAGTATCACGTCGCATTTGCGCACGTGATATTCGACCCACTCGAGATTGATCGTGATGTCGCCCTCGACGAAGTGAAAGCGCGGATCGCCGAGCATCGTCGCGACGCGCTCGGACTGTAGATCCATGCCGTAGATCTGCCAGTCGGTGTGCGCGAGAATGTATTTGCTGAGGTGATGGCCGATGAAGCCGTTCACGCCCAGGATCAGCACGTTTTTCACCATGGACCCCTCGAATGGACCGGCCGGAACTTGCTTGCGCTCAAGACAGCGCCAGCGGCAGCGTTGCGAGCGCCGGCGGCGGCGCCGCGGCCGACGCCGGCCTGCCGTCGACGGCGAGTTCGAGCACCCGCAGGCGCCGCCCGTCGGTACAATCGACGTACCACGCCCCCTCGCCAGCATACAGGCACGGCGCCCGACCGGCATCGCGCGCAGGCCGTGCATCGAGACGGGTCGCCCGGAATTCGAGCCGATGGCCGGCCGCCTCGCAAAACGCGCCCGGAAACGGCGGCGCGACCGCGCGCGCTAGGTCGTGCGCCGCCTTCGCGCCGCGCCGCCAGTCGATCCGGCCGTCCTCGGGGCGACGCCTGCCGTAGTACGAGCCGCGCGCGAGGTCGAGCGCGACGCCCGGGGCCCGACCGGCAATGAGCCGCGGCAGGCTGCGCGCGAGCACCGCCTCGGCGGCCGCGGCGACCCGCAGCGATACCTCGAGCGCAGTGTCGTCCTCGCCGATCGGCACCGCCTGCTGATCGACCAGCCGGCCCGCGTCGGGCTTCTCGACCATGTAATGCAGGCTCGCGCCGGTCTCGGTCTCGCCGTTCAGGATCGCCCAGTGCACCGGCGCCCGGCCGCGGTACGCCGGCAGCAGCGAGCCGTGCATGTTGAGCGCGCCGCGCGCGGCAAGCTCGAGCCAGGGCCGGCCGAGCAGGTGGCGGTAATAGAACGAGAACAGGAAATCCGGCGCCGCCGCGCGCCCCGCGGCGAGCCATTCGGCCGCGTTCGGATCGGCCGGCGTCGCGACGCGCAGGCCTTGCGCGCGTGCGAGTTCGCCGACGCTCGCGAACCAACGGCGCTCGCCCGGATCATCGGCGTGCGTGAACACGATCGGGATCTCGATGCCCCGGGCGATGAGCAGCGCGAGGCAGCGCGCGCCGACCTCGCTGTAGGCAAAGACGACCGCGCGGGTCACGGCGCGCCGTCCTCGGCATCGCTCTCCAGCACCCCCTGGATGATGTAGCGTGGTCGCTCGCGCACCTGCGCGTAGATCCGGCCGACGTATTCGCCGAGCAGGCCGATGCCAAAGAGCGCGATGCCGACCAGGAAGAACAGGATGCCGAACAGCGTGAACACGCCCTGGACCTGGGGGCCGAAGAACAGGCGCTGCAGCGCGAGGTAGACGACCAGCAACGCCGACAGCACCGAGATCGCCATGCCGATCATCGAGAACAGCTGCAGCGGCACGACCGAGAAGCCGGTGATCAGGTCGAAGTTGAGGCGGATCAGGCTGTACATCGAGTACTTCGAGGCCCCCGCGAAGCGTTCCTCGTGCGTGATCGACACCTCGACGGGGCGCATCGCGTAGATCGACGCGAGCGCCGGGATGAAGGTGTTGACCTCGCGCGTCTGGTTGAGCGCGATGACAACCGAGCGGGCGTAGCCGCGCATCATGCAACCCTGGTCGGTGATCCGCACCGGCGTGATCCACTCGCGCAGCCGGTTGATCGCCCGCGAGAAACCGCGCCGCCACAGGCTGTCCTGGCGCTGCTCACGGATGGTGCCGACGTAATCGTAGCCCTCCTCGAGCTTGGCGACGAGCTTGGCGATCTCCTCGGGCGGATTCTGCAGGTCCGCATCCAGCGTCACGACGAAGTCGCCGCGCGCATGGGCGAGGCCCGCCATCACCGCCGAGTGTTGGCCGAAATTCGCGTGGAACAGCACGACGCGCGTCTCGCGCGGACGGCGGGAGAATTGCTCGCGCAGCAGCGCCGCCGAGCGGTCGCGGCTGCCGTCGTTGACGAACACGCATTCGTAGGCAAGCCCGAGCGCGTCGAGCGCCGGGTAGAGCCGTGCGAACAGCGTCGGCAGCACCGCCTCCTCGTTGTACACGGGGATCACGACGGAGAGTTTCGGTGCGGCGCGGGCCACGGTCGCGATCCTCAATGATCCGCGGCGACGGCGCCCTGCGCGCCGAGCAGGGCGAGCACCTCGCCGGTGCGCTCGCGCAGCAGCTCGCCCGAGCCGCGCGCTTCGACGTTCAGGCGCAGGAGCGGTTCGGTGTTCGAACTGCGCAGGTTGAAGCGCCAGTCGGCGAACTCGAACGACAGCCCGTCCGTGCGGTCGACCGCGAGCGCCGCCGGCGCATAGTGCGCCTCGACCGCGGCGATCGCGCCGCGCGCATCCGGCACCCGGTAATTGAGCTCGCCGCTCGCGGGGTAGGCGCGCACGCGCTCGCCGACCAGTTCGGACAGAGGCTTGCCGGTCTCGCACAGGCGCTGCGCGACGAGCAGCCAGGGGATCATGCCGCTGTCGCAATAGGCGAAACGGCGGAAGTAGTGGTGGGCGCTCATCTCGCCGCCATAGACCGCATCGACGCTGCGCATCTTGTCCTTGATGAACGCATGGCCCGACTTGCACAGCACCGGCACGCCGCCCGCGGCGCGCACCAGCTCGAGCGTGTTCCAGGTCAGGCGCGGGTCGTGCACGACGCGCCCGCCGGGTTCGCCGCGCAGCAGTACCGAAGCGAGGAGCCCGACGATGTAATAGCCCTCGATGAAGCCGCCGCGCTCGTCGAACAGGAAGCAGCGATCGAAATCCCCGTCCCAGGCGATGCCGAAATCGGCACCGTGGCGGCGGATCGCCGCCGCCGTCGGGCGGCGGTTCTCCTCGATCATCGGGTTCGGGATGCCGTTCGGGAAGCGCCCGTCCGGCTCGTGATGCAGCCGGATGAACTCGAACGGCAGGTGCGGCGCGAGTAGATCGACGACGAGGCCGGCGCCGCCGTTGCCCGCGTTGACGACGATCTTCAACCGCGAGAGTTTCGCCGCATCGACGTAGGACAGCAGATGCGCCACGTACGCGGCGTTCGTGTCGATCGTGCGGCGCACCCCTCTGCGCCCCGGCGCCGTGAAATCGCCGCCCTCGGCGTAGGCGCGGATCTCCTTCAATCCGTTGTCGCCGCTCACGGGCCTCGAGCGTTCGCGGACGAACTTCATGCCGTTGTAGTCGGCCGGATTGTGGCTCGCGGTGACCATGATGCCGCCGTCGTAGCCGCCGTCGAAGGTCGCGAAATAGACGCCCTCGGTGCCGCAGAGGCCGATATCGTCGACATTTACCCCGGAATCAGCGAGTCCGGCGCACAGCGCGTCGGTCAAGCCGGCGCTCGATCGCCGGATGTCGCGGCCGACGACGACGCGCCGCGGCGAGAGGAAGGCGGCGTAACCGCGGCCGACGCGGTAGGCGACGTCCTCGTTCAGCTCGTCCGGGATCCGGCCGCGCAAGTCATAGGCCTTGAAGCAGACGATCGGCTTCACGTGTCGGTTCCCTGCCGGCCGTAGTTGTCCTCGAAGCGCACGATGTCGTCCTCGCCGAGGTAGGAGCCGGATTGCACCTCGATCAGGTGCAGCGGCACCTTGCCGGGATTCTCGATGCGATGGGTCGCGCCGATCGGGATATAGGTCGACTGGTTCTCCGACAGCAGGAACGTCGTGTCATCGCGCGTGATGCGCGCGGTGCCCGAGACGACAATCCAATGCTCGGCGCGATGGTGGTGCATCTGCAGCGACAGCACGCCGCCCGGCTTGACCGTCAGGCGCTTGACCTGGAAGCGCTCGCCGGCATCGATGCTGTCGTAGCTGCCCCAGGGCCGAAACACCTCCCGATGCCAGGCGGACTCCGAACGGCCCGCCCTCTTCAGCCGCGCGACCAGCTCCTTGACGTCCTGGACCCGCTCCTTTGGCGCGACCAACACCGCATCCTTGGTCTCGACGACGATGTGGTCCTCGAGTCCGACCGTGGCGACCAGGCGGCTGGTCGAGTGCACGTAGCAATCCTGCGTGTCGTGGACCACCACGTCGCCCTGCAGCACGTTGCCGTCCTCGTCGGCCGGCAGCGCGTCGAACAAGGAGGACCAGGAGCCGACGTCGCTCCAGCCGGCCTCGAGCGGCACGACGACCGCGTCCCGGGTCTTCTCCATCACCGCATAGTCGAGCGACTCGCCGCGGCAGGCCTCGAAGGCCGCCTTGTCGACCCGCGTGAAGTCGAGGTCGATCTTCGCCGCGCGAAATGCCGCCGTCGCCGACTCGAGGATGTCCGACGCAAAGGCGCGCAACTCCTCGAGATAGCGGGCGGCGCTGAAGACGAACATGCCGCTGTTCCAGTAGTAGTCGCCGGAGGCGACGAACTGGCTGGCGACGTCGAGCGGCGGCTTCTCGATGAACTCGGCGACCGGGTACGCGGGTCCCGGTCCCTCGCCGCGGCGGATGTAGCCGTAGCCGGTCTCGGGCGAGTGCGCGATGATGCCGAAGGTGACGAGCTTGCCGGACATCGCCTGCGCGAGCGCTTCTTGGGCGACGCGCTGGAAGGCGCGCGCGTCGCGGATCACGTGGTCGGCGGGCGCGACGATCATGATCGCCTCGGCCGAGAGTTCCAGCGCCTTCAAGGCGGCGAGCGCCACCGCGGGCGCGGTGTTGCGGCCCACCGGTTCGAGCAAGATCGCGGCCGGCGCGATCCCGAGCAGGCGCAACTGCTCGGCCACGGTGAAGCGGTGCGCCTCGTTGCAGACGACGATCGGCGGCTGTGCCTGCGGGATCCCCGCGAGCCGCGCGGCCGTGTCCTGCAGCATCGTCTGCCGGCCGGCGAGCGCGAGCAGCTGTTTCGGGTACATCTCCCGCGACAGCGGCCAGAGCCGCGTGCCCGCGCCGCCCGACAGGATCACCGGTATCAATGCACTCACGGAATCTCCCTTCTGTTCAGCGCTTGCCGCGGCCGATCGCATAATAGCTGAAGCCCAATTTCTCCATGTGCGCCGGGTCGTACAGATTGCGTCCGTCGAAGATCACCGGGTTCTTCAACCGCGCCTTGATCGCGGCGAAATCCGGGCTGCGGAATTCCTGCCACTCGGTCACGATCAGCAGCGCATCGGCGTCGTCGAGCGCCTGCTCGGCGCTGGCGCACAACGCAAGTTCCGGCCGCTCGCCGTACAGGCGTTTCGCCTCCGGCATCGCGACCGGATCGTAGGCACGCACCCGCGCGCCGGACTCCCACAGCGACTCGATCAAGACGCGGCTCGCCGCCTCGCGCATGTCGTCGGTGTTCGGCTTGAACGCGAGGCCCCAGAGCGCGAACGTGCGCCCGGACAGATCGCCGAAATGGCCGCGCACCTTGTCGTGCAGGCGCCGCTTCTGGCGGGCGTTGACCGCCTCGACCGCGCCGAGGATCTCGGCCCGGTAGCCGACCTCGGCGGCCGAGTGCGCGAGCGCCTTGACGTCCTTCGGAAAGCACGAGCCGCCGTAGCCCGCGCCCGGGTAGATGAACGCATAGCCGATGCGCGGGTCCGAGCCGATTCCGAGGCGCACTTGCTCGATGTCGGCGCCGCATCGCTCGGCGAGGTTCGCCAGCTCGTTCATGAAGCTGATCTTGGTCGCGAGCATCGCGTTCGCCGCATACTTGGTCAGTTCCGCCGAGCGGATGTCCATCACGATCATGCGGTCGCGGTTGCGCGTGAACGGCTCGTAGAGCAGGCGCATCAGGTCCGCGGCGCGTGCGCTCCCGGCGCCGACGATGACCCGGTCCGGCTTCATGAAATCGGCGATCGCCGCGCCTTCCTTGAGAAATTCCGGGTTCGAGACCGTATCGAAGTCCAGGGCGACGCCGCGGCGCGCCAGGGCGCCGCCGACCGCCTCGCGCACCTTGTCCGCGGTGCCGACCGGCACCGTCGACTTCGTGATCACGACCTTGTACCCGTCCATCCGTTCGCCGATCGTGCGCGCGACCGCGAGCACGTGGCGAAGGTCCGCCGAGCCGTCCTCATCGGGCGGCGTGCCGACCGCGATCAGCTGGAATAACCCGTGCGCAACGCCTGCGGCGCCATCCAGGGTGAAGCGCAGGCGGCCCGAGGCGACGTTGCGGCGGACGATCGCCTCGAGTCCCGGTTCGTGGATCGGGATCTCGCCGGCGTCGAGCATTGCGATCCTGCGCGCATCGACGTCGACGCTGACGACCTGGTTGCCCGCGTCGGCGAGGCAGGCGCCCGTGACGAGCCCGACGTAGCCGGCGCCGAAGATCGTGATTTTCATGCGTAATGGTCTGATTTGACAAGGGAAAATAGCCGGTTATCGTAGCCCTATCGGCGCCTCGAGTAAAGCGTGGCCGGGTGGCGCGCAGCGCCCGTGCGCAGGGTGCGCGAGCCCCTGCGCTTGACATTTCTTGGCGCGGAAGGCGTGGCGAGGCGCCCGGCGATCGGTCATGATTTGCCGCTCGATACCAGCCTGCGCGCGCGCCGCCGCGCATTCGGAGACCCCATGACGGAGAGTGACGAGACGACGACGGCGCATGCCCGCAAGCCGCGCACGGTGTGGATCCTGGCTCTGATCGGCGCCGCGCTGCTGCTCATCGTCATCGTCCGCCTGATCGCGCACAAACCGGCGCATCGCGGCATGCCGCCGCAGGTGGTCACGGTCGCGCAGGCGGTTCGCGGCAACATGCCCGAAACCCTCGCCGAGCTCGGCACCGTGACGCCGGTCGCGACCGTCACCGTGCTGCCGCAGTTGAGCGGCTATCTGACACGGGTCGGCTACCGTGAAGGCGAGGATGTCAGGCGCGGCCAGTTCCTCGCGCAGATCGACCCGCGCCAGTACCAGATCGGTCTGCGCCAGGCCGAGGCGCAGCTCAGCCGCGACCAGGCGGTGCTCGGCGAAGGCCGCTCCGATCTCGCCCGCTACCTGCGGCTGCGCAAGCAGCACGCCATTGCCGAGCAGACCGTCGTCGACCAGCAGTTCAGCGTCGCCGGGCAGCAGGCGCAGGTGCGCAGCGACCAGGCGAACATCGCGCAATTTCGGCTGGATCTCGACTACACCCACATCACCGCGCCGGTCGCGGGGCGCGTCGGCCTGCGCCTCGTCGATCCCGGCAACTACGTGACGGCCGCGAGCTCGCCCGGCATCGTCGTGATCACGACCATGCGGCCGATGACCGTGGTGTTCAACGTCGCACAGGCGGATCTTGCCAAGGTGATCGCGCGGTTCCATGCCGGCGCGACGCTCCCCGTCACCGCACTCACGAGCGACAATGCCCGCACGATCGGCGTCGGCCGCCTGTACGCGATCGGCAATCAGATGAACACCGGCACCGGCACCGTACCGCTGCGCGCGAGCTTCGCCAACACCGACGAGGCCATGTTCCCCAACGAGTTCGTCAACGTCCGGGTGCGCGTCGACACCCTGCGCGGCGCGCTGCTCGTACCGACCTCCGCGGTGCTGAGCGGTGCGCCGGGCGAGTACGTCTACCTCGTCGGGCCGGATCACACCGTGGCGGTGCGCAAGGTCACGGTGGGACCGGGCAACGGCCGCGACACCGCGATCCTCGCCGGCCTCGCCGCCGGCGATACCGTCGTCATCGACGGCACCGACCGGCTCACCGACGGCGCACGGATCCAGATCGCCGGTGTGCCGAGCGGCGGCGCTCGCCGAGCGGCCGGCGCGGGCGCCCGTGGGGCGCCCCCCGCTCGCGCGAATCCGCCTGCCTCGCGTTCCCGTTGATGCGCGCCGAAGGGCGTCGGAGCCGATGAACATCTCCCGACTGTTCGTGCTGCGGCCGGTGGCGACCTCGCTGCTGATGATCGCGCTCGTGCTGCTCGGGCTCCTCGCGATCCGCTTCCTGCCGGTCTCCTCGCTGCCCGACGTCGATTATCCGACGATCCAGGTGCAGACCTTTTATCCGGGCGCGAGCCCGCAGGTCATGGCCGACACCGTGACTGCGCCGCTCGAGGTCCAGCTCGGCGAGATCCCCGGGCTCACGCAGATGACCTCGACGAGCTCCGGGGGCGCATCGCAGATCACGCTGCAGTTCAACCTCGCGTTGAACCTCGACGTCGCCGAGCAGAACGTGCAGGAAGCGATCAACTCCTCCGGCAGCTTCCTGCCCGCCGGCCTGCCGGCGCCGCCGGTTTATGCCAAGGTGAACCCCGCCGACCAGCCGATCCTCACCCTCGCGCTCACCTCCAAGTCGATGTCGCTCACGCAGCTGCAGGACGTCGCCAATAACCGCCTCGCAACGAAGATCTCCGAGGTCGCGGGCGTCGGCCTCGTGCGACCGGAGGGCGGCAACGTCCCGGCGGTGCGGGTTGCCTTCGATCCGCAGAAGCTCGCCGGCTACGGCCTGAGCATCGATGACCTGCGCAGCCTCCTCGCGAACGTCAACGTCAGCCAGCCGAAGGGCAATTTCGACGGCCCCGCGCTCGACTACACCATCAATTCCAACGATCAGATCAGCGATCCGGCGCAATACCTGAAAACGGTGGTCGCGTACCAGAACGGCGCGCCGGTGCTGCTCGGCGACGTCGCCGACGTCACCCAGGGCGCGCAGGACGTCGCGCAGGGTGCCTGGTACGATCGCGTGCCGGCGATCGTGCTCAACGTGCTGCGCCAGCCCGGCGCCAACGTGATCGCGACGGTCGATGCGGTCAAGAGCCGCCTGCCCGAGCTGCTCGCGAGCCTGCCGCAGGCGATGCGCGTGCGCGTCGTCGCCGACAGCACCAGCGTCATCCGGGCCTCCGTGGACGACGCCGCGCTCGAGCTCGCCCTGTCGGTCGCGCTGGTGGTCGCGGTGATCTTCGTCTTCCTGCGCAACGTGCCCGCAACCTTGATTCCGAGCCTGTCGGTGCCGGTGTCGTTGATCGGCACGCTCGCGGTCATGTACGAGCTCGGCTACTCGATCGACAATCTGTCGCTGATGGCGCTGATCGTCGCCACCGGCTTCGTCGTCGACGATTCGATCGTCATGATCGAGAACATCGTGCGCTTCCTCGAAGAGGGCTTAAGTCCGCTGCAGGCGGCGCTGCAGGGCGCCGGCCAGATCGGCTTCACGATCCTGTCGCTCACCGTCTCGCTGATCGCGGTGTTGATCCCGCTGCTCTTCATGGGCGGGGTGATCGGCCGGCTGTTCAGCGAATTCGCGGTCACGCTCGCGGTCACGATCATGATCTCGGCCGTGGTGTCTCTCACCTTCGTGCCGATGATGTGCGCGCGCATCCTGCGGCGCAAGGCCGAAAGGCGCCCGAGCCGCTTCGAGCGGGTGAGCGAGCGGGCGTTCGAGCGCACGCTCGGCGCCTATCGGCACGCGCTCGGCTGGGTGCTCGATCATCAAACCCTCACACTCGCGGTCGCGACGGTCACGGTGCTGTTGACCGGCCTGCTGTACGTCGCGATCCCGAAGGGGCTGTTCCCGGTGCAGGACGTCGGCGTGATCCAGGGCATCAGCGTCGCCGACAACTCGGTCTCCTACGCCGCGATGGCGCGGCGCCAGGCGGCGCTCGCCCGAGCGGTGCTCAAAGATCCCGACGTCGCCTCGCTCACCTCCTACGTCGGCATCGACGGCACCAACACGACCCTCAACCGCGGGCGCTTCCTGATCAATCTGCGTGCGCACGATCAACGCTCGCGCAGCGCCGCGCAGATCGCGCGCCGCCTGCAAAGCGAGACGGCGGACGTCCCCGGCATCAAGCTGTACCTGCAGCCGGAACAGGACCTGACCCTCGACACCGTCGTCTCCCGCAGCCAGTACCGCTTCGTGCTGCGCGGCCCCGACCAGGCGGCGTTCGACCGTTATGTGCCACCGCTGCTCGCGCGGCTGCGGCGCATCCCCTCGATCACCGACGTCGCGAGCGATCTGCACGACGACGGCCTCGGCGTCGACGTCGACCTCGACCGCCAGGCGGCGGCGCGCTACGGGATCACTCCGGCGACCGTCGACAATGCGCTGTACGACGCGCTCGGCCAGCGCATCGTCTCGACGATCTTCACCCAATCGAATCAGTACCGCGTGATCCTCGTCGCCAAGCACTCGAGCCTGCCGGACATCCAGTCGCTCGACACGCTGTACCTGCCGACCCAGACCGCGAGCGGCGGCGAGGTGCCGCTCGCCGCGATCGCCCGCATCCGGGTGACGCGGGTGCCGCTCGTGATCAGTCATCTCGCGCAGTTCCCGGCCGTGACCGTGTCGTTCAACCTCGCCTCGGGCGCCTCGCTCAGCACCGCGGTGGATGCGATCGACAGCGCCGAGCAAGCGGTACAGCTACCGCCGTCGATCAGCAGCAGCTTCCAGGGCGCCGCGCAGGCCTTCGAGCAGTCGCTCGGCAGCGAGGTATTCCTGCTGATCGCGGCCCTGGTCGCGGTTTACCTCGTGCTCGGCGTGCTCTACGAGAGCTACATCCATCCGGTGACGATCCTCTCGACGCTGCCCTCGGCCGGCATCGGCGCGCTGCTCGCGCTGATCATCGCCGGCAAGGA
>Ga0307374_10000131_pt1 | contig 131547 bp, 134 predicted proteins | sample OX3MG_FD_202532 | JGI IMG/M metagenome (GOLD analysis project Ga0307374, IMG submission 202532) | Soil microbial communities from Risofladan, Vaasa, Finland - OX-3 | ecosystem: Environmental > Terrestrial > Soil > Coastal area > Acid sulfate soil | place: Finland: Risofladan, Vaasa...
GTCATCGAAAAGGTGTCCTTCATTTCAGGTGGAATTGCGGTCTAAGTAACTCCAATTCTACCTGATGGGGACACCTTTTTCGCGCATGGTCAGACCCTTAACTCGCCACCCCGACGGTGGATGCAGGTTAAGGCGGGACTGTGGATTGAACTCGAAGCCATTATTGGCTTTATCGTGGGGCTCGGCTTGGCCTCACTGATGGGTCAACGAACCGTCCCAGTGGTTTTGATGATCGTTCTCGAGATCGTTCTGACACCAATCTTCTCGCATACGGTGATTCGACACTTCATAAACGCGCAACGAGGTCTCGTCGGCCTCGCGATGGCTCATTTGGAACCTGGCGGTTTACCCCAAGTATTCGGTGGAGGTGGCGGAAATGGAGGCGTAGCATCGATCGTCCCTGAGAGCACGACGGTGGCGGTGTGCGTCATCGTCGCGTGGCTCGTGGTCTGGACGACGCTTGGTGTATGGCGAATGTCGAGGAGGGACGCGTAAATCTCGAGATTTAACGGAATGGGGTTTGGGGCGGAGTGCCCCTGGCTTTAGCCATGGGGAGGTAGAGCCCCACCGGCGCGGAGCCCTGAGAACCGAGGTCATCCATTGCGCTGATTAGCCACGTACTACTTGATGATTTCTAGCGGGGGTTGCCGAGTGTCGACGGTGCCGTATTTCGTCGTCGATGAGGACCGATTTGCGGTATTTAGGTCACCAACCGACGTGAGAGCTGCCGCGCTCGACAACTTTGCTGTTCGATTCGATCGCCACGCCGTGAAGTAGCACCCCGTTGCTACAATACGAACATGTGTTCGTCCACCATTCGTTACAACTACCGACTGCGTGTGTCTCCGCAGGCCGAGTCGCGGCTGCGAGTCGAAGGGGACAGCTCTCGGTGGGTCTGGAATCGCTGCGTCGAGGAATCCAAAGCGGCCTATCGTGCTTCTACCCCCACCGACAAAATCACGTGCGGGCCGGCGAAACTGTGCAAGGACCTGACCCGGTGGCGATCGGAAAATGAGTGGTTGAAAGAAGCTTCTTCGGTCGTTCAACAACAGACCATTCGCGACTTCGGGCGTGCCCGCTCGAAGGCTCTCAAGGACATCAAAGATCGCCTGCCAATCGGCAAGCACAGAGGATTGCCGAGGTTCAAGTCTCGTCACCGCTCGCGGGTAACGCTCAACTACGTCACGACTGGATTCACTCTCCACGAACAAAACAAACCCGACCACCAGATCAACAACATGCAAGTGGCGGGTCGACAAAGTTTCTTGCGGCTGCACCTGGCGGGCGACATCGTCGTACACCCGGTCTGGTCGCGCGAACTACCTTCGGTGCCGTCGTCCGTGCGCGTCTACCAAGACGCCGTCGGTGACTGGTGGGCGAGCTTCGTTGTCCAGGTGGAGCGCGCGTCACTCCCCGAGAACGGCCGCGTGATCGGCGTGGACTGGGGCGTGAAAGAGATCGCCACCACGACCGACGACGCCTACGACTTCCCCCACTTCGAACACGGCGCGTCAGCCCAGGCCCGTCTCGCGCGCTACCAGCGCCAGATGGCTCGACGCAGACCCCAGCGAGGACATCCAGCCTCCAACGGCTACCAGCGGGCTAAGAGGGACGCCGCCGAGACCTATCGGGCCGTCGCTCGGCAACGACAAGATGGCTCGCGCAAGTGGGCCAAGTCAGTCGTGATGAACCACGACCAGATCGCGGTGGAAGACTTCAAGCCGAAGTTCCTCGCCAAGACAACCATGGCTAAGAAGGCGGCGGACGGCGCCGTCGGGTCGGCCAAGCGCGAACTGGTGTCGATGGCCCTGAAACACGGTCGAGATCTTCGACTCGTTGATCCAAAGTGGACGACGATGGATTGCTCCAAATGCGGTGCGAGAACCAATCACCGACTCCCACTGTCCCAACGGACCTACACCTGCGAAGTTTGCGGGTTGGTCAGTCCAAGGGACAAGAATTCTGCGGCCGTGATGGTCGTCCGGGCTGGTTTCAACCCGGCTGGCGTTGATGGCGTTAGACCTGAGTGTCAACCAGACACTCAGGCTGCCTGAGCCAGGAATCCCCCAGCTTTAGCCGTGGGGAGGATTCAATGCGAACAGCCTCGAGCAACGATGTCCTCGACGCCGATAACGACGTCGCCGCGAACCAGCCAAAGTACGTCGTAGCGGTCGACCGTGGGGTCGCAGTGCGGTGGCACAAGGTCAATTCGATCACCTCGACGCAACGTTGCGTCAAGCGTTGTCGAGATTAATCCCTGTTCATCCCCAAAAAAGTTGTAAATCAACTCTTGCTCGTGACCAACAACGACGGGATTGCCCGCGTCAGTAGCCATGGATTTCAGTCCGGCATCGACGGTCGCGAAACCTTGTTGATTCGTCGAGATCACTGTCGTGGCGATGGTGAGACTTTGGTGAAAAGCTCCTTCTGGATCACTGGCCAGTGCATCGCGGTACTCGCGGTCCATGAAGACGTAACTTCCACATTGCAACTCACTGAGAACACCGAGTTGGCTGTCAATGGCTGCGGTTCCTGTGCCGCCGCCGGTGCGAAGTGCGACGGAGAATCCAGTCGACTCCAGCGCGTCGACGACGGTCGTGAGTAGCTCCATCGACGTGTTCGTTGCCGCGAGTCGTTCCTCGCGTCCTGCAATGTGTTGGAGATGACCGCCGTAGCCCTGGACGCCCGCGAAGGTGAGTGAAGGAATCGACGCAATTAGCTCCACGACGTGGAGGGCTTCGGCTGGACCGGCAACGCCGGTTCGACCGAGACCAACGTCGACGTCACAGAGCACCGAGATGCTCCTTCTCGTCCCGTTCGCGGCAGTCGCTAGTTTCTACTACGGCGTCAGGGTGATCGACCACGACCATGACGTCACAGTGATCCCCAAGTGCCAGCGCCCTCTGCGCGGCGGCCTTTCCCACGAGTGGTGAGGTGAGGAGAACGGAGATTCGCTCGCCGTAACCGTCGCCACGAAGTCGTCCAACGACGGCTTCGGCTTCAGAGAGTTTGGCAAACGCCAGGCCGGCCGCTCCGGCATTTAGTTGGAGTTTCGCGACGTAGGTCGATTTGTGCGACTTCACGTGGGGTCGAAGTGCGACGCCGGCCGACGAGGTTTCGGCGGCCATGCGGGCGATGTTGGCGTCGAGTAGATCCAGATCGCACACGAGTGCCGGGGTAGTGAGAAGTTTTCGCGACCCCGACTCTCCCAGCACTTTGAGCACGGATTCGTAGCGGGGTTGTTGACGTTGTTCTTGATTCATTCGTCCATTGTCACATTTTTGAACTCGCGAGTCCGGCGCTTAGTGAACCGGAGTGTGACAGTCGTCTGAAGATGTCGTCCATACTGTCAGAGTGACGCGTTCGACAGATTCGCTGGAAGTTAGACCGGTGGCGCTCGTGACGGGCGTCGGCCGCACAAACGGAATCGGTTTCGCGGTGGCCGCGCAGCTCGCTCGAGATGGCTACGACGTTGCCACGAGTTACTGGACTTCGTACGAGAGGCGCATCTTTCCCGACCATGAGGAAGATATCGCGTCGGAAGTCGTAAACTGTCTTGAGCGGTTAGGCGCTCGCGCCGCGCCAATTGAGTCTGATTTAGAAGAGCCCGAGGCCGCGCCCCGACTATTTGACTCGGTTGAAGCAGCACTGGGTCGGGTCGCGGCGCTCATTATGTGTCACTGCGAGTCCGTTGACACTGGAATACTCGACACGACGGTTCAAGGTTTCGATCGCCACTTTGCCGTGAACGCCCGAGCGACGTGGCTCTTGATTCGAGAGTTCGCCCTTCGACATACGTCAGTTTCTGGCGCGGGGCGCATTGTCGCATTTACGAGCGATCACACCGTCGGGAATGTTCCGTACGGAGCGAGTAAGGGTGCCCTTGATCGCATCACCATCGCCGCGGCTCAAGAGTTTGCGGGTAGGGGAATTACGGCGAACGTGATCAATCCGGGCCCTACCGATACCGGATGGATGACGCAGCGACTCAAGTCCGAAGTAGCCAGCGATACGCCTCTTCAAAGAGTTGGAATGCCGCAGGATGCAGCAAACCTCGTGTCGTTCCTCTGCTCCGCTCAAGGAGGGTGGGTGAACGGACAGCTCTTGCATTCAAATGGTGGACTCGGCGTTGGATGATTGACGCAATGTCACACTCGATACTTCGTAAAATCGCGTAGATAGACTGCCGAAATGCGACTCAAATTCAGTGGCGAGATTTGGTTCAGGAAAGGGCTGTCGCCGTTCCATTTCGTTACTGTTCCACCAGAGGAGAGTGAGCAACTGCACGCGGTCTCTGCTCTCGTTACCTACGGTTGGGGAGTGATCCCGGTAGTGGCTCACGTCGGTGGTACGACATGGAAGACGTCTCTCTTCCCAAAGGACGATAGCTATCTCGTACCGATCAGAGTATCGGTACGTGAAGCCGAGGGACTCGACCTCGGCGACACCATTGAGGTCGTACTAAGTGTTGGCGACAAGCGCTCATAAGTGGGTGGACAAGATACAGAAGTCTGTCAGCGCCCCGGTGACGATCAGGCTTCCCACTTTCCGTTCGGCGAGTACGCCACCCTTGTGGGATTTCTGGAGTTTCAACGCGCCACGATGGCGTGGAAGTTCTCAGAAATGGATACCGCCAGCCGCGTGCCCCAGTTGGCGTATCGTCGATGAGATACGCGCTTGGAACTCCACTCATTATCTAAGTGGGTGCCTGCGTATCGATCGGGCTTAGATTTACCTGGTGCGACTAAGTACCGTGATTCTCCCCCTCGATCGATGGCCAGGATCGAAGGAGAAGTGGCGACGAGCCGAGCAATTGGGTTTTGATACCGCTTATACCTACGATCATCTTTCGTGGCTTCGATTAGCGGATCGACCATGGTTCGGGGCCATTCCAACTCTCACCGCTGCGGCTCTCGAAACCTCTCGAATCAGAATTGGCACCTTGGTGACGTCACCAAATTTTCGCCATCCTGTGCCTCTCGCGAAAGATCTTCTTTCGATCGATGATATTTCGGGTGGACGACTCACTGTCGGCGTTGGTTCAGGTGGGGTGGGGGGTGACGCCACGGTCCTTGGAGGGCCCGCATGGTCACTCCGCGAGAGAACAAATCGATTCGTTGAGTTTGTGGGCCTGCTCGATGAACTACTACGAAACGCTGAAACCACTTCCCAAGGCTCCTTCTATAGTGCGAATGAAGCCCGGATGTTGCCGGGAACATTGCAGCAACCACGGCCACCATTTTTGGTGGCCGCCAACGGCGAACGCGGACTGCGTTTGGCCGCTCAGTACGGCCAAGGTTGGGTCACTTTAGGTCGCACGACGCGCGAGGACGAGTTCTGCTTCGACGTTGTGGCGTCGCAGTTACGCAGACTCGACGAGATCCTTGCCGAGTCAGAACGAAGCCCAAAACCAATTGAAAGGGTGTTGTTGAATGGACTCTCCACAGAGCGTCCACTCGTCTCACTTGACGCCTTCGTCGACTGGGCCGGGCGATACCAAGAACTTGGGATCACCGAGTTGGTGCTTCATTGGCCCGAGCCCAATTCGCTGTTCGAGTCAGACATGAAAATCTTCGAGACAGTAGCAGTAGAGGGACTGTCCCAACTTTAGCTAGATCGTGCCCGAAGGGGCAGCGATGTACGCCGTTCGCCAAGGGAATACTCTTCTGATTTATCGCAGTCGTTCTCCGGTGTTATGGACCGAGATCAGTCGCGTTGCTTCAAGTCAACGGCGATACTAGAGAGGTGAGTTTGATTGACGCCACTTTCCCTAATGAGCCCTCGAAGCACGGAGGCACGCCACTCATTCGTCCCGAGGATGTCGTTCGGAGTCTTTTGGACAACCCCGACGTGATCATCCCTCAGAGCGTCATCATGGGCTACAGCACTCGTTTGCACCCATTGCTAAGAGCCCGCGGGTTCAAGAATGTTCCGGGCTATTCGGCGCCATGGCGCTCAATGTGGCTGCAAGAGGGGCCTGACGTCTCTCGAGTTGGCGTCGTTGAAGGATTTGGCTTCGGTGCCCCAGGTGCGGCGATCGTCCTCGAAGAACTGGCGACTCTTGGCGTTCGTCGTTTCATCAATTTAGGTCTTGCGGGAGCATTGCCCGAGGAGGTGAGCTTCGGGGACGTAGTGCTCTGTACCGGGGCCATTCGCGACGAAGGAGTCTCGCACCACTACGTGCCCGCTGCTCGCTACGCCTATCCTGCGACGAGCCTCACCGATGAACTCCGTCAGGTCCTGGTACGTGAAGGTACGCCCTTTAGCGAGGGACTTTCCTGGACCCTTGACGCCGTGTACCGTGAGACACTCGAAGAGGCCCTCGCGTATCGAGCAGAGGGAGTGGTCAGCGTTGAAATGGAGGCGGCCGCGCTCTTCACTATCGCTGAAGTGCGCGGTGTTGAGATTGCCGCAATCTTCACCGTGAGCGATCACTTACTCGCGGCGTCGGAGTGGCGGCGCGCACCCGATAAGCAAGCACTGACGGGTGGACTGGCTCGAATTCTCGATGCATCTCTGCGGGTGTTGTCTCCCGAAGGTCACTTCGATGCGCAGTCGGTGGACGCAAGTGGCGAAGTTTTGGAAAACCCGTTCACGTAGTCATGGTGGCTGCTCGACTTTTCCTACCCGTGAGCTGAGGTTCCGGAGTCATTGAACGTTGCGAACAGCCGCTCTAAGTCGGGCCGGCGCACTGACACACCGTGTAGTCGTTAGAGGATGCGTTGATGCGCACCGTGCTCGCAGAGAGGCGTCGTTAGGTGCGGACTAACTCCACCACTGGAATTATCCGAGTGGTCTTTGACTGATAGTCAGCAAAAGTGGGAAAGCGGTTTGCCTGAATGGCGTAGACCCGATCACGCTCTTCGCTCAACAAAGGCTTCGCGGTGGCCTGGAACTTTTCCGTGCCTATCTCAACGCTCACCTTAGGGTCAGCGACGAGATTGTGATACCAGTCGGGGTTCGTGTCCGCACCGGCTTTGGTGGCGAAGACGTAGATTTTGTCATCGATGGGCAAATACACCACGGGATTAATTCGATGGGCGTGTGACTTTGCTCCATTGGTGTGTAGCAATAACAATGTTGAACCCTCAAATGGTCCGCCAACTCTGCCTTCGTTTGTGTGGAACTCCTCAATAATTCCTTCGTTGCGCGCGTTGACCGCTTTGGCGGCTTCTTCCTTCTTCGTGTCGTCGTTGCTCACGATGCTCTACCTCCGACTTGTCTCTCTATCGCCAAACTAATGACGTGATGGGTCGCTAACAACAATTGGACGCGTGGGCTCAGTGCCTTCGTGGCCGTTGCCTTTGCCCTTAGCCACAGCTCTACGTGTACGTCTCGGTTCCGCGATGCGGTGCCCGACCCGAATTGGGACTCACCATTCAACACGACTCGCCCACGGCGACGAAGGCGCTCGCCGAGTCACTACCACCCGCCCGGGGAACATCCGGATTGATCCGGAATCCAGCCGCCCGTCACCGCCATGGCGATGACGATCTGTTGGGTTTCTGTGGCGTGACCCGCGAGCGGCGCGAAGCGATCGCCTCCGTACTCGTGCCAGGTGGTGTTCAAGAAGCCAATCCCTGAGTACTTGGATCCAATCATCGACCAGTTCCCGCCAACTTCACACGTCGCCACGCTTTGCCATCCACTGCGCAATTGAGCCTCGCTGAGGCCCACACGTGCGGCGTCGGCCCTGAAAGCGCGCGTCGAGGCGCTGATGACCACGTGATCGATATCGTGTCGCGCGGGCCTACTACTCGCGGCTGAGTTGGCCGACGTTCCGAGAAGCACCAGAGGGACGAAAAGGCTTGCCAACAGGGAAAAGAGTTTTCTTCGCACGATTATCTCCTGGGGCTATGCAAAGCGACCGAAACGCAAAGCACGACGTGTCGCGGGCGTAGGTCACATATTTGGTGGGTTATGAGAGACCCGACCAAGGGGCACAGCTGGGTTGATCACCTGATCCACAACTCCGTGGGGTGATGAAGCAGTCAAAACTGCAGCCTTTAGCCTACGGGTCGCTATCTCGACTTACTCGGCAGGGGAGAGTGCACCGCCGAAAGGAGCGCCCACTAGGAATTTTGAGAAAAGAGTCGGCCCGGTTCATGGGTGAAAAAGGGAATATCCGTATCCGCCACCAGAACCTGGACGCGGGCAAATCTCTAATGGCTCTACTGTCGGGGCATGTGTCGAAACATCACCACGCTGCGTGGACTCGAACCAATAGCCACCGACGAGGAGATTGAGTCCGCCGCGCGACAGTACGTTCGAAAGGTCAGTGGGGTCACCGCGACGTCAAGGACTACTGAAGAGGCGTTCGAGAAGGCGGTCCGCCTCATCGCGCAAGCGACGACAGATCTTCTGGGCGAGCTGCCTGCGCGACGACAACCTCCCCAGTCGCTACCACCCTTGCGAAGGGCCGGCGCGTCGTTAAAGGCAACGCCCACTACCAGGTGAACAACTGATTTTGAGACCTTCGTGCGGTCCTTGGTCCCCGGCACGTTTGCTCGACCTTTGTAACTACCATTAGTCGAGGTACCACGTGACTGAACTCCTCTTCGCCGCCTTTAGTAATCGACACGACGCGGTCGAACTCGCTCACAACATCGGTGAACAGTTGGCTGATGAGGGCATTGTCTCTACGATTTATCTATTGGATTCGTCAGAGCCACCCACCTTGAACGCATCGACCCTGGTCGTGAGTCTCGGCGGCGACGGCACGTTCCTAAAGGCCGCGAGGCTAGCCCACGACGCCGGCGCTCGGGTAGTTGCGGTCAATCTTGGTCGGGTGGGCTTTCTCCTAAATGTTCCTCCCACCGAGATCGTGGAGAACATTCGAGGGGCCTTCGCTAGTGACGCCGTTTCAGAACGTTTGGCGCTGCAAATTACTGTGTCGGGAACTGACGTTGATGAGTTCGCGCTCAATGAAGTGGTCGTTGAGAGAGCCAGCGCTGGTCACATGGTCAAGGTAAAAACGTACGTCAATGATGAGGAGTACTTGACCTACGCAGCGGACGGCGTCATGGTGGCCACGCCTACGGGTAGCACCGGCTATAACTTCTCCGCCGGTGGGCCGGTCGTCGACGCTTCGATGGCGCTGATGATTGTGACGCCGATTGCACCGCACTTCACCATCGATCGTTCAATCGTGGTGCCCGAGGACAAAGTCATACGTTTTGTCACCGAGGAGAACCCTGCGCTGTTGGTGGCCGACGGACGAACCATCGCCTCACTTCAGCCGGGTCAGTTCGTAGAGATCCGTCAGAATGTCTCGCCAGTTCGAGTGGTTGCGACACGGAGCTTTGATTTGGCGACGCGTTTACGTCGCAGCCTTCGAGAAGGTCATGCCTAAGGTCCAACTCGTTGAACTGTACGCGCACGGTCTCGGCGTTATTGACGACGCTCGACTTGAGTTTGGTCCTGGTTTTAACGTCATCACGGGAGAGACCGGTGCCGGCAAAACCCTCCTACTGGGGGCCTTAGGGATTTGTTTGGGAAGCGACGCGAGTGCGTCGCGCTACGCCTTAACGTCCGATACTCGCACCGCGGCACTCTTCCTTCGAGACGCCAATGAGGAGATCGTGTTCTCGAGGGAAACGACGTCCGCGGGCCGCCTTCGAAGTTCCCTTAACGGCGCACCCTCCAGTGTTGAAGCGCTTCGCGGGTTGGCTGATGAACTCATCGTGGTGCACGGCCAGCACGATTCGCTCGCTCTGCGAAGCCGGAGCGAGACGGTTCGCCTCATTGACGAGAGCGGTGGAGTTGAGACCAAGGACCTCGACGACGTGCGCTCAAAACTGCGCGACGTGCGACAGCTCAGAGACGGCTTCGGCGGCGATCTAACGTCACGTCAACGCGAGTTGGAGTTCTTGGATTTTCAGCTTGGCGAGCTCGACACCGTGGCGATTCAGTCCAGCGCTGAACTGAGCGAGACGCTCGAAGAACTGACCCGACTCAGTTCGTTGCGCGACGGGCAGACTGCCCTCGTCGAGGTATTGGCCCTCTTTGACGGCGACAGCGACGACGCTGTCTTAACCCTATTTGCGCGGTCGTTGGCGCGTCTGCCCGTTGGTGAGGCGTACGAAGCGGTGCGAATGAGTTTGCTCGGCTCGCTCGTCCAAGCCCGCGAAGCGTTGTCCGATCTCGCGGCACTTGGCGACCCCGACGTCTTTGATCCAGCGACGCTCGCCACCCTAGAAGAGCGCACCAGCGTCCTACAGCAGATCGCGCGAAAGTACGGCGGCACGCTCGAGGCCGCACTCGCCACCGGCGTTGAACTACGCGCCCGGTACGAGCGCTGCACCAGCGAGTCAGCTCGTGTCGCCCAAGTTGACCAGGAGATTCGTTTGCTCGAAGAAAGTGAAACGACGCTCGCGCGTCGTGTGAAGCAAGAGCGAGAGTTCGCCGCGGCTCAACTCACCAATGCCGTGCGGGGCCAACTCGCTCGGGTCGCTCTCGCGAACTCGTCGTTGAGATTTGTCGTAGACGGTGACGACGGATCTGACGCGCAGATTTTCTTTACACCCAACCCCGGACTACCCGAAGGTCCGCTCGCGACCCTCGCGAGCGGGGGAGAGTTGAGTCGCGTCCTGCTGGCTCTTTCGCTCGAGACGGCCAGAGAGGACGTCGTGGCCGTCTTTGACGAGGTCGACGCGGGCCTTGGCGGTCAGGTCGCGCAGCAGATCGGCGAGTGTCTCTACGAAGTGGGGCGATACCAACAGGTGCTCGCGGTGACGCACTTGGCCTCGGTGGCCGCTCGAGCAGATCACCACTTCGTCATTGAGAAGAAGGTCGAACGCGGTGTCACAAAAACTACGGTGCGTTCTTTGAGTGGCGATGAGCGCGTACGTGAAATTGCTCGCATGCTCGCCGGTGATGAAGTAACCAGCGAATCGAGAGCGCTCGCGCAACAATTACTCGAAAACTCTTCTGAAGTTCGTGCGGAGGCGGATTTTTCTCACTAAGATATTGTTCCGTGAGAAGCGCAGAAATGCAATGACAAAGTACGTCTTTGTTACGGGTGGAGTGTCGAGTTCGCTCGGTAAGGGACTTACCGCCTCCTCTCTGGGCCGTCTCCTAAAATCCCGTGGCCTCAAAGTCACGATGTGCAAGCTCGACCCCTATTTGAACGTTGACCCGGGAACGATGAATCCCGGCGAGCACGGCGAAGTCTTTGTTACTGACGACGGAGGAGAGACCGACCTCGACCTGGGCCACTACGAGAGGTTTATTGATGAGTCGCTGTCTAAGATCTCCAACACCACGACGGGCTCGATTTACTCCAACGTGATCGCGAAGGAGCGTCGAGGAGATTACCTAGGTAAAACCGTACAAGTCATTCCGCACATCACCGACGAAATCAAGGAGCGAATTCGTCGCCAAGGCTCTTTAGGCGCTGACGTCGTGATCGTCGAAATTGGCGGCACGGTTGGCGACATCGAGATCGTGCCCTTCATTGAGTCAATTCGTCAATTTCGTCGCGACGCGGGTCGTGGCAACGTTTGTTACGTCCATTTGACCTTGGTGCCCTACCTCGCGCCATCGGGGGAGCAAAAGACCAAGCCCACGCAGCACTCGGTCACCGAGTTGCGTTCGCGCGGCATTCAACCCGACATCATTGTCTGTCGTAGCGATCAGCCCATCTCGGACAGCCTTAAGAGAAAGATCTCGCTGCTCTGTGACGTGCCGGTCAACGCCGTCATCTCCGCCGTTGACGAGGAAAGCATCTACGACATTCCGATTACGTTGCACAATGGTGGACTTGACACGATTGTCTGTCACACCTTGAACATTGATTTAGAAGCACATCCCATCGATTTGAAGCCCTGGGAGAGCGTGGTGCGCCGCGTGCACAACACCACGAGCACCCTGCGCATTGGCATTGTTGGTAAGTACGTCACGATGCCCGACGCCTATCTAAGTGTTGGCGAATCCGTGCGTCACGCGGGCTTCGCCATTGGCGCCAAGACCAAGATTGACTGGCTCGAAGCCGAACGGGTACCTTCGGAAATCGACGCCGATCGACTGGGCCAGTATGACGGGATCATCGTTCCTGGTGGCTTTGGTGAACGCGGCATCGAGGGCATGATCGCCACCGCGCGTATCGCCCGTGAACACGATATTCCTTACCTAGGCATCTGCCTCGGAATGCAGATCCAAGTGATTGAATTCGCTCGTCACGTGCTCGGTCTGAGTGACGCGCAGTCAACCGAGTTCACCCACAGTTCCTCAGCGCCCGTCATCTCTCTCTTGGCCGAACAGATGGACGTGACGGATTTAGGCGGCACGATGCGCCTCGGGGCCTGGCCCGCGATGCTCGATGAAGGCTCTCAGGTGGCCGAGCTCTACGGCACCACCGTCGTCTCAGAACGCCACCGCCACCGCTATGAGTTCAACGCCCGTTACCGAGATCAGTTTGAGGCCGCGGGAATGCGCTGTTCAGGTAATTCACCTGACGGGCGTCTCGTTGAGTTCGTGGAACTGCCCGGCCACGCCTTTTTCGTCGGCACCCAAGCGCACCCCGAATTCAAGTCTCGTCCCGATCGCCCGCACCCGCTTTTCTTAGGTCTCATCAAGGCGGCGGCCTCAAGGGCGGAAGGTCGCGAACCTCACATCATCGATCCCTCAACGGTCGACAGCACCTTGTGAGCGGCTCCTTCTACGTTGAAGGAGCCGACGTTGTCTTCAACTCATACGTCTTTAACGTAGAACGACGAACGATTCGCCACGGTGATGAAACTTTCCAGCGCGACGTTGCGGTCCATCCCGGTGCGGTAGCAGTTTTGGTCATCAATGACGAAGGCGAGATGGGTTTCATTCGCCAGTACCGCGCGACCTTCGATGACGTGCTCATGGAGATTCCGGCCGGTACCCGCGACGTGCCGGGCGAGTCAACGTTGGTGACGGCCCAGCGCGAGCTTCTAGAAGAGATGGGCTGTGAGGCCAAAGAGTGGACGTTGCTCGGAAAGTTCATGAACTCACCGGGATGGTCCAGCCAAGTCATGACGATCTACGAAGCGCGCGACCTCACCTTCAGCGAGCGTCAGCCGGCCGGACCCGAAGAACGCAGTTCCAACGTCGCGTGGCTCTCGCCGGCGAAACTGAAAGCGGCCCTACGAAGCGCATCAGCAATTGACTCAACGACAGCGATCGCGCTCCACCGGGTCTTTGGGACCTTCCTTGACGAGGCCTAGCCCACTCCTCGAGGAGTACCTGCAGTGGCTCACTATTGAGAAGGGTCGTAGCCGCGCGACGATTCTGGCCTATCGACGCGACATCGAAGCACTCGAACTGTGGATGGACGATCGAAGGATTGCCCTTGGCGTGCTCAGTGAAGAGGATCTCGAACGGTTCTTCAACGAGGCGCGTCGGGCCAAACGAGCGCCGAGCACTGTCGCGCGCGCCGTGGCGTCGGCGCGGGGATGGTTCGGGTATCTCGTCGAAGAGGGTCATCTCTTGACCGACCCGAGCGCACGCCTTAAGGGTGGTCGGCGCGGCAGAACACTTCCCAAGCCCCTTGGGGAAGAAGAGATCGCCGCGTTGCTCGACTCGGTTCCCACGACCACCGCCATTGACCGGCGAGATCGCGCCCTCTTAGAGCTCTTGTACGGCACGGGTGCGCGCGTTAGTGAAGTCGTGGGTCTGGAGCTCTCCAACCTTGACTTTGACGAAGAGTTGATTCTCTTAACCGGCAAGGGGGCCAAGCAGCGACTCGTGCCGATGGGTGCAACGCTTCGACGCGCGCTCGAGGAGTACTTGGGGCCCGGCGGGCGACCGTCCCTCTTGGGTGCCAGAAAAAACACGCGGGTCTTCTTGAACGCAAGGGCCGGGGCAATATCGCGGCAAGGTATCAACCTCGTGGTGCACAAGCGCGCGCTGACGGTGGGTATTGAACGCGCTCGTATCAGCCCTCACGTTTTTCGACACAGCTGCGCGACGCACATGCTCGCGCACGGCGCGGACATTAGAGTGGTGCAAGAACTGTTGGGGCACGCCTCGATTGCCACGACGCAGCTCTACACTGCGGTGTCGGCTACCACCCTGCAGCGCGAGTATCACCACGCTCACCCTCGAGCACACGACTAAGGGGTCGATCTAAATGTTTCTTTGGCTTTACTTCATCTGCTTGATACCGTCGGTCACGTTGCACGAAGTCGCCCACGGCTACGTCGCCAACTTCTTCGGCGATCCGACGGCGAAAGAGCAGCATCGTCTATCGCTCAACCCACTACGTCACATTGATCCCTTTGGCACGATCATCATGCCGGCGTTGTTGGTGTTTTCCGGACTCCCGGCCTTCGGTTACGCCAAGCCGGTACCCGTTAACCCCGGGCGCATGAGAAACCCCCGAAAGCAAGTGCTCTGGATGGCTCTCGCTGGACCGGCCGTGAACGTCGTGCTCTCGGGCGTCGGCTTCGCAATCTGCGAGTACGCGATCCACGTCTCTAATAGTCAAGACCTTTTCAACTTCGGCGAGGCCCTCGGACTCGTGAACCTCGTACTGGCCGCGTTCAATCTGATTCCCATTCCGCCCTTGGATGGTTCAGCAATCATTGAGCGCTTCATTCCGATGAAGCACTTACCGCGCTACTACCACTTTCGCCAGCGCGCCATGCCGTTCTTCATCGTCTTTATCATTGTCGACTACTCGTTTCTGCACATCGGTACGAACTATCTCTCGGATTTAGAAAATTGGTGGTTCAACCTGCTCTTCAAGTGAGTCCCATCGCCTGGGCGGCGCGGCGGTAGACCACGCTCGCCACGCCAGCCGCCCGTTCGGCGCCTTGCTGGGCGATCTTGTAGAGCTCGTCGGGAGTATCTAGTAGCTGGCGGTAACGCTCCTTCATTGGCGCGAGGTGTTCAACGACGAGATCGGCGAGGTCCGTCTTCATTTCGCCGTAGCGCGTGTAGCGACTAGCCACTTCTTGGGGCGTGGCGCCACTCAAACTTGAATAGATCTCGAGCAAGTTCGAAAGACCGGGCTTCTTCTCCCAGTCGTAGCGAACGTCGCCGTCGGTGTCGGTCACCGCCTTGCTGATCTTCCTTCGAATGTCGTCGGGCTCATCGAACATGTAGAGCGTGCCGAGCGGGCTCGAGAGTGACTTACTCATCTTTCGCGACGGCTCTTGAAAGTCCATGACGCGCGCCGCAACTTTGGGTTGGGTGCCAAGGGGCACCCGAAACGTCTCGCCGAAGCGGTTATTGAAACGCTCGGCGAGATCGCGCGCGAGTTCGAGGTGTTGACGCTGGTCGTCGCCGACGGGAACTTCATCGGGTTCGTAGAGCAAGATATCGGCCGTTTGAAGAACAGGGTAGGTCAGGAGGCCCACGCGAAATCCCTCTTGACGCTGTGACTTCTCTTTAAAGGCCACCATCCGAGAGAGCTCGCCGTAGGTCGCGACGCACTCCAAGAGCCAGTTGAGTTGCGCGTGGTAGGAGACGTGACTCTGCACGAAGACGGTACAAACTTCGGGATTGAGCCCAGCGGCCACGTAAGTGGCGAGCAGGTCCGTAGTGTTGCGGCGAAGCGTCTCCGGGGCGATCTGCAGTGTCAGCGCGTGAAGATCAACCACGCAGTAGTACGCGTCGCCATTTTGCGCCTCGACCCACTGGCGCAACGCGCCGAGGTAGTTACCCAGATGCAGTGGACCCGAGGGTTGCATGCCAGAAAGTATCTTCATCGCTCAATCGTAGAGGAGGGAGCTCTAGAGAGCACGAAGTAGAGTTTGCTGGTGACCTTCGTCGTGACGACGCCGTCCTTCAGCGGCCCGGTAGAACTTTTGCTGCAACTGATCTCCAGTCACGAGGTCGACATTCTGGACGTGCCCCTCGCGCCTCTCGTTGACGCCTTTGTCGCGGTGCTCCGCGACGAATCAACGACGCTCGAAATGGACGATCTCTCGGAGTTCCTCCTAATTGGCGCGGTGTTGTTGGAGATGAAGAGCCAGCGACTCCTGCCGGGTCGCGACAGCGGTGAACCCGACGAGGAGTTTGTTGGCTGGGAGGAACGCGATGTCCTCCTCGCGCGACTATTGGAGCTCAGGACGTACGCCGCCTTGGCCGACGCCTTCGTCTCACTCTTCGAGCGAGCGAGTCGGGCCTACCCGCGTCTTCGCGGCGTGGACGAAGGTTTTAAAGTCCAGCCCCCGGACCTGCTGGCCGGGGTGACGACAGCTCATTTAGCGCTCGCGTACTTGCGCGGTATCGAAGAAAAACCCGTCGCGGTGGTGCGCCTGCACCACGTTACCGTCGACGCCGTGACGGTCGCCGAGACCGTAGCGGCGCTGGCCCAGACCCTCCCGACGATGGGACGTCTCTCTTTTCGACGTCTCACGGAAGGCTTCTCGACGCGCATTGAAGTTATTGTGCACTTTTTAGCGCTGCTGGAACTCTGCAAACTCGGCCACGTGGAGTTAGGTCAGGGTGTGACCTTTGGCGACGTTCAGATCGAATGGATCGACTCTACGTTGGGGCTCGATATTGGAGGAGTTGACAGTTATGAGGGATGAACTCTCGCTGGAACAGAAACTTGAGGCAATGCTCACCGTGGCCCTGGAGCCGATCTCGGCCGAAGAACTGGCCGACGTGGTTGACGAGGACGCCGAGCTGGTCACGTCGACACTTCGTTCGATTCGCCAAGAGTTCTTGGTCGAGCGACGCGGCTTTCAGGTCGTCGAGTTAGCGAGTGGTTGGGTGATGCAATCCGCGCCAGAGGTGGCGTTGTGGGTGGCGAAGTTCGCCAATCGCGACGTGTCACACCGACTCAGCTCGGCCGCGCTCGAGTCGCTCGCGATCATTGCGTATCGCCAACCGGTTTCGCGAGCGCAGATCACGGCCCTGCGAGGCGTGAACGTCGACGGTGTGGTACGACTGCTCGAACAACGTGGCTACATCGAAGAAATTGGCCGAGCGCCCGGCCCGGGCCAGCCCATCCTTTATGGCACGACCGAACTCTTCCTGGATCGGATGGGACTAGCCGCGTTGAGCGATTTGCCACCGATTGGGGAGTTCATGCCGCCCGTCGAGACCGCCCAGATCTTGGCTGACGAGATGACTTCGCGCTTTGACGTTACCGAGGTGTCCTAGTTGGACGAGGGTGAGCGGCTTCAAAAGACGCTCGCGCGTGCCGGGTACGGATCTCGTCGTGCCTGTGAGCTCTTGATTGATGCCGGGCGCGTCACCATCGACGGGCGCGTGGCACAACTAGGCAATCGCGTCAATCCAGAGGTGCAGTTAATCTGCGTCGACGGCAAACTCGCTCCGACTTCTCAGAGCAAGGTCTACTTTCTCTTGAACAAGCCTGACGACGTCGTGACCACCGCTTCGGACCCCCAGGGTCGCACCACCGTGCTCGATCTCGTGGAATCACCCGTGCGGATCTTTCCCGTCGGGCGCCTCGACATGAATACTGAAGGGTTGATAGTTCTCACTAACGACGGTCGTTTGGCTCATCTCTTGACCCACCCGAGTTCGGGCATCGCCAAGGAGTACCTCGCGCGCGTCGAGGGCGATCCTTCGCCCGGAGCCCTCCGACGCCTCAGAGAGGGCGTCGAGCTCGAGGACGGCGTGACGGCCCCGGCGCAGGTCTCTCGCGTGAGTGAGGGGCTAATCCGCATCGTCATTCACGAAGGCCGCAACCGTCAGGTGCGCCGCATGTGTGCGGCCGTTGGTCACGAAGTTACGCGTCTCGTTCGTACGCGCATTGGCCCGTTGCACGACGCAACACTCTCGCCGGGTTCTTACCGACAACTTTCCTTAGGCGAAGTACGTCGCTTGATGGAAGCGGTTGGAATGACCGAAGAGCTGGCCTCTACGATGCCTTCATGAGTTCTTCCCTCGTTCGAGCCCTTCGAGGTGCCTCCACGTGTGCGACCAACACCGCCGTTGAGGTGACCGAGGTCACCCAAGAGTTGCTACTCGCGATGCTCGAACGTAACGGCGTCGATCACGATGAGGTGATTAGCGTCCTCTTTACCACGACGCCCGATCTCACCGCAGTCTTTCCAGCGACGGCGGCGAGGGGTGTGGGCTTTGGCGACGTGCCCTTGCTCTGCGCGAGCGAAATCGACGTGCCAGGCGCCAAGGCCCTCACGGTGAGAGTCATGATGCACGTGTACACGACGCGCTCGCGCAGCGAGCTTCGACACGTCTATCTCCGTAACGCTCAGTCTCTACGCGATGACCTCCCCGAATAGCCGTCGCGCTCACGTCGTCGGTCTCGGCCTAATCGGCTCGTCCGTGGCGCTCGCGCTCAAAGAGGCTGGGTGGGGTGTGACGGGTGTTGACCTCGATGAAGCGACGACCACACTGGCGCTCCGTAGCGGCGTCATAGACGACACCGCGTTAAGTGACGAACATCGTCTCGTGGTTATCGCGACGCCGGCGAGCTTCGTCGCCGCCATCGCGAACGCAATTCTCGCTGAGTACCAGAGCACCGATCTGATCGTCACCGACGTGGCCGGAGTGAAGGGTGCGATCGTGGGCGCCGTGCGCGACGCACGTTTTCTAGCCGGCCATCCCATGGCCGGATCGGAGCTTCGAGGTCCCGGTGGCGCCAGGTCCAACCTCTTTCAGGGTTGTACGTGGGTATTGACACCCACCGACGCGACGACGCCCACTACCTATGGAACGTTGCACGGTGTGTTACGCGAACTTGGTGCGAACGTGGTGGCGGTGGAGGCGGACGATCATGACCGTCTGGTGGCTGTGGCGAGTCACGTGCCGCACCTGCTCGCCGGAGCTCTCATGAACGAAGCGAGTCGCGTCGCCGAGCAAGACGCAGTCCTTCTTCAACTGGCGGCGGGCGGTTTTCGCGACATGACCCGCGTGGCGGCGGGCGATCCGAGTATCTGGCCCGATGTGCTCTTTGAAAATCGGGTCGCTATAAGCCAGTCACTGCAGGCACTCGAAGAACGACTGTCGACGCTTCGAAAGGCGATCAATAGTGCTGATCATGAGTCGGTTTCTGCTGATCTGGTGAGCGCCGCGTCGGCCCGACGACGGCTACCCGGACGCGCGCTCAACTCCGACAACTTGGCCTACCTACGCGTCGCCGTGAGCGACCGACCCGGCGTGTTGGCGGCCGTCACGGTGGCCGCTTCAGAGATGCTCGTCAATATCTACGACATTGAAATTGCTCACGGTATCGAAGGCAAGAGCGGAACGTTGCTGCTGGCCGTCGATGCCTTGCGGGCCGAAGAGTTCAGCGAAGCCCTCACCAGTCGCGGCTATGAGGTGGGTCGCGAATGAGTGACGTCGAACGGGTCATCCACGCCTCCCAGCTCAGAGGATCAATTCGAGTGCCCGGGGACAAGAGCACGTCGCATCGAGCCCTGATGTTGAGCGCCCTCGCCTCGGGCCAGAGCACCATTACGGGGCTTTCAACGGGTGATGACGTTGGCGCGACGAGCGCGATACTCCAACAGTTGGGTGCGAAGGAAGAACGCGATGAGGACCTCGTACTCTTCACCGGCCCCGCAGGAGGACTTCGTGCGATGAACGGCAATCTCGACTGTGGCAACTCGGGAACGACAATGCGCTTGATGAGCGGTCTTCTGAGCACGGTTACCGGTACTCACGAACTGGTTGGGGACGCATCGTTGTCGTCGCGACCCATGGACCGTATCGCGGTACCGCTCGCTCTCATGGGCGTCAGTGTCCAAGGTCACGGACCTTCAGTCACACCGCCGCTGAGGATACTGAGCCCGGAGCGCCTGCGCGCTATTGAGTACCACGTACCGGTCGTGAGTTCGCAAGTGAAGTCCGCCATTCTCCTCGCAGGACTTACGGCCAACGGCGCAACAACGGTCACGGAGGACCTTCGCACGCGCGCGACAACCGAAGACATGCTGCGCAAGGCTGGCGTGACGGTACAGAGCGACGACGTGGGCGACGGGCGCCGAGTGACGCTTTCGCCGGGGCGCCCTCGTCGACACGATTGGCACGTGCCCGGAGACCCCTCTCAGGCCGCTTTCTTCGCGGTACTGGGCGCGATCCATCGTGACGCCGCGCTCGAAGTCCTCAGTGTCGAAGCTTCGCCCGAACGCGTTGGCTACGTACGCGTACTGCAGAGGATGGGCGCCGAGGTCGCGCTCGTGGAGCGCGGACAATTTCACGTGCTGCACTCGCGAAGTTCTTCGCTTTCGGCGACGGAGATTTTCGCCCGTGAAGTTCCTTCGGTGGACGAGGTGCCCGTCCTCACGGTGGCGGCCTGCGCGGCGGCGGGCGTGAGCGCCTTTCGTGACATGGGTGAACTGCGCCTCAAGGAGTCGGACCGTTTCGAAGGTTCACTGGCGATCGCGCGGAGTCTCGGCGCCCGCGTGTGGTCAGAGGGCGACGATTTCTTTGTCGAAGGCCTAGGCAGCGCGGAGAAGTTTCTCGACTTCACGATAGACGCGGGTCTCGACCATCGCATTGTGATGGCCGGCGCGGTAGCTGGATGTGCTGGTAACGGATGCACTATTGCGGGCGCGTCCACGGTCTCTTCGAGCTACCCCCATTTCTTTCGCGACCTGGCGCTGTTGAGTGAGTGATCGCGTCATAGCCATCGACGGCCCGGCCGGTTCGGGCAAGTCCAGTGTGGCGCGGGCATTGGCGTTAGCCCTTCAGTGGTCGTACTTAGACACTGGCGCAATGTATCGTGCCGTCACGGTTGAAGCGCTCGATCGCGGGATTGACGTCTACGACGAGAAAGCAATGGCAGAACTTGCTGACGGCATCGAGTTGACGACGCTGCCGCGCGTGAGCGTCAATGGTCGTGACGTGGAAGATGAGATTCGTAGCGACGCGGTCAACGTTGCGGTGTCGGTCGTGGCCGCGAACGCACTGGTTCGCCAACGGATGGTGCGTCGCCAGCGAGAGTTCGCCGCCGCGCAGCCCTTGGGCACGGTAGTAGAGGGCCGTGATATCACGACGGTGGTCTTTCCCAGCGCGACGTTGAAGGTCTATCTGACGGCGTCATTGGAAGAGCGGGCTCGTCGTCGAGGAGAAGAGGGCGAAGCGTCCGTGGCGAGGCGCGACGTTGCTGACTCCACGAGGGAGGCGTCGCCGTTGCGCCAAGCCGACGACGCCCTCGTGCTAGACACAACGGGGCGTAGCGTGGATGGGGCCGTCGAGGAGATCGTGAAGTGGCTGAAGCTGAAGACCTTGTCCTGAACCCGAAGAAGACCCTCACCTATCGGTTCTGCGCGATCATGATCGCCGGGCTGGCCCAGGTGTTCTTTCGCCCGACGGTTGAGGGCGCGGGCAACATTCCACTGAGCGGTCCGGTTTTAATTGCGCCGATCCATCGATCCAACGTCGATTTCGCTTTCTCCCTCTTTATTTCACCTCGCAAAGTATTCTTCATGGCCAAAGACGGCATCTTTCGCGTACCCCTCCTAGGTTCCTTGCTAACGAAGCTCGGTGCTTTTCCGGTCAATCGCAACAGCGCAGATCGTGAGTCGATGCGCCTGGGCGAGGAAGTTCTTCGGCGAGGTCAAGCGCTGGTGCTTTTTCCAGAAGGCACTCGTAAGGAGGGCGATCACGTCGAGCCTCTCCACGACGGCGCGATGTTCCTCGCGGCTCGAACGGGAGCAATGGTGGTGCCCGTTGGCATCGCTGGCAGCGACCGCGCGATGCCCGTGGGCGCTCGGTTTCCGCGTTTCTCTAGGATTCACATCGTCGTGGGTACGCCTATCACGCCGCCGATGAGTGAGGGACGCGTCTCGCGCTCAGCGATATCGGCGAAGACCGAAGAGTTGCGAAGAGAACTCGAAGCGGTGTACGAAAAAAGTCGACAGCGAATGCGCTAACTAGCGTTCGCGCCACCAGGTCCCAAAGACCACACGGGCGTAACGGAATCCAAAGAGCCAGTTCTTGCCCTTCTTCGTCGTGCCCGACGCCCGCGGGTACCAGACGGTGGGCACTTCACTCGCTCGCCACCCACGCTTTAGACAGGTAATGAGGAGTTCGGCGGTTTGGTACTGCTCTTGGGTGAGACGCTCCACCACGTCCGCGAGCATCGTCACGCGCAGGGCCCGGTACCCCGTGGAGGTGTCGGTGAGATTCGCGCCGGTCATGCGATTCATGACGAAGGAGAAGAAACGTACGCCGCTTTTTCGAACGATGTCGGAGGTCTTGTCGACACCGAGCACGCGGCTCGCGACGACGAAGTCGGCTTGGTCGCTTAGAAGGGGAGCGAGAATTTGGGGAATCTCTGAGGGATCGTTTTGGCCGTCGGCGTCCAGGGTGACGACGTACTTGACGTCGTGGTCGATGCAGTAGCGATACGTCACTTGTAGGGCCACGCCGTGACCGAGATTGACGGGAAACTCGATGACTTTGACACCGTCGTGCGCTCGAGCGATCTCGGCGGTGCGGTCGTTGCCACCGTCAACGACAACGAGGGTCGTGTAGGGCGCTCCGTCAATCGTGGCCGGCATCTTGTCCAGCACGTCGCCGATGTTGCCCTCTTCTTCGTAGGCGCAGATGGAAGCGACGATGCCGTGGGGCGCGTAGCCGGGGTAGTCCTCGTTGAAGCGGTCCATGGCCTGGGCGATGGTGAACGTGCGTAGCCGCGTCAATCGCTGTGACTCAAGGTCTTCACTGAACATTGGCGGCCCTACAACGACTTTGCACGAGCGAAGACGTTAATCACCATGGGCTCAAAGTGTTCAAACGACTCTGACTCGTAGGCCGGATCGAAGGCCTTTTGGTCCCAACTGTCCGCAAACTTCTCGGCGAGTTCGTACCAAGGCTGCTCGCGGTGTTGGTCGCGGAGGGTCGTGCTCATGCCGAGGTGCTCGTAGTAGTAGCGACCTTGGAAGTCTTGGTGAAAGGCCACCATGCAGTAGACCTCGTGGCGAACGTACGGCCGCAGGATCTCCGCAGCAATCTTGGGGTGGTTGGGAACCGAGATCAGTTTGCCGACGTCGTGAAGGAGCGAGGCCACGATCACCTCTTCATCGGCACCGTCGCGTTCAGCCCGGGTGGCCGTTTGCAGTGCGTGTTGCATCTGGTCAACGGAGAAGCCGTCAGTGATGTCACTCAGCCCCCTCACCATGGAGAGGATCTGGCGAGCGACGCGAGGCTGGGCCTCAATCGTCTTCTCCACAATCTCCATCCACTGTTCACGAGTGGAGACGTCCATGCTGGGAAACGAGGTCACGCGCAAATACTAACCCTTAGCGCCGCTTTTCGGCTTTAACGGCTTATTGCGGAGAGGACTTGAGCGGCGGTGAATTCTCGGTCGGCTTGTCCATCAAAACTCGAGGCGCGGGGCGTTTGGAGCATGAGATCAACCAGGGCCGAGATGGCTTTTAAAACTTCGCGCAGTTCGGGCGGTGGCGGGAAGTACTCGTCCTCGACGGTCACGGAGTTGACGATGACGCCACCGGAGGAGTTGAGAAAATTCAACACGTCGTTCACGAGCGACTCTGGTGCCGAAGCGCCCGCGGTCACGGCGACCGTGCCTTTTAGATCGTCGGGAAGCTCAAATGCCCCGTTGACACGAAGGACGCGAGGGCACCCAGACGCTTCGGCGACTTTGGTCAACGCCACGGTGTTCGACGAATTCGCCGAACCAATGACAATGACCGCGTCAGCGCCCTGGGCGATTTCGCGCAGGGCCGCCTGCCGATTGGTGGTGGCAAAACAGAGGTCGCTGCGGTTGGGCATCCAGATGTCGGGGAAGGTCAGCTCGGCGTACTCGCGTAGATCCTGCCACTCGTCGAGGCTGAGGGTGGTTTGACTGAGGAGTGCGAAGGGGCCACGCCGCGTAGCGAGCGCGTCAATATCTCCTCGCGACTGAATCAGGTGGACGGATTCGGGCGCGACCGCCATGGTGCCCACGGCCTCCTCGTGACCTTCGTGGCCCACGTAGAGCACGGTGTAGCCCTTCTTGGCGCGAACTTTAAGTTCGTGGTGCACCTTGGTCACGAGGGGACAGACAGCGTCTATAACGGTCCCGCCCGAGAGGCGAGCCGCTTCGGTGACTTCGGGGGGTGAACCGTGCGCGCTGAGCATCACCGGTGCGCCCGGAGGAACGACGGTGACGTCGTCGATGAAGATAACCCCGAGGGATCGGAAATACTCGACCACGAACTGATTGTGGACTATCTCGTGATAACAAAAGACGGGAGGCTCGAAGACTCTAGTCATCCAGTCGAGCGCCTTTATGGCCTTTTCCACGCCAGCGCAGAATCCTCGGGGGGCCGCGAGCACGACCTTGTCAACGTTCACGCTGTCAAGCCTAGTGAGGGAAGTTTTCCCTAGTCCCTAGGCTGTAGGGGTGTCGGGTGCCCGAATTTCCTCAATATCGCCCGGTTCCCCGGCGGCGAGCGTGGACCTTGCGGTAGGTGACGAACTCCTGAGCGTGAACGGTCAAGAGCCCACGGACATTATTGAGTACCAGCAACTTATTGACGGCAAATCAGTGGTCCTCGTCGTCCAGCGCGAAGGTCGAGCTCTCTCGCACAAGGTCTCAATTGCCAAAGACGAAGGCCAGCTCCTCGGGCTCAGCATTGACTCAGCGGTGTTCGACCGTATCCGCACCTGTGACAACCACTGCACCTTCTGTTTCATCTACCAACTGCCCAAGGGCATGCGACGATCGCTCTACGTCAAGGACGACGACTTTCGTCTGTCCTTCCTCTACGGGAACTACACGACCCTGACGCGCTTCACCGAGTTTGATCTCGAGAGGGTAATCGACGAGGGGCTTTCCCCTCTCTACGTGTCAATTCACTCGACGAACCCTGAACTGCGCGCCGAAATGCTGCGTAACCCACGCGGCGCGACGAGCCTTCGATGGCTGCGTGAGCTCCTGCGCGCGGGTATTGAAGTGCACGGTCAAGTGGTGGTCTGTCCCGGTGTGAACGACGGCGCGGAACTCGAGCGAACGCTCTATGACGCAGTGTCGCTCTACCCCGAGCTTGCTTCAATAGCGCTCGTGCCCGTTGGCGTGAGTGACTTCACGGTTGAAGAAACCATGCGCTCACATAACGCCGAAGAAGCCCTTGACGTCGTGGAACTCGCCGAACGTTTCCAAAAGCTCACGAGGGAACTCTTCGGCAGGGCCAAAGTCTTCGCGAGTGATGAGTTCTATCTCGTAGCGGGCCTCCTGCCTCCCTCGAGCGAGAGTTTCGAAAGCCTCGACGAAGCCGAAAACGGGGTCGGACTCGTGGCCGCCTTCATTGAGAGCTTTGCTGAGGGTACCTACATGGCCAAACTGGGTTCAGGTTTCTTTCAGTCCGTGGACGGCGCACCCGCACTCGGCTACCGCGCGCCGCGAACCTTTGAGACGCAGAACTACTTCGGCGAGAACGTGACGGTTCTGACGGGTGAGTACGCGGCACCAATTCTGCGCACGCTCTTCGACGAGCACGGCTTTGGCGACGTTGAGGTGAAAGCCGTTAAGAATCGATACTTCGGCGGCAATATCAAAGTCGCGGGCCTCATGACCGGACAAGACCTCCAGACGGCTCTCGCCGACGTGTCCGAGAGCAGCGTGTGCCTCTTGCCCGACGTCTGTCTCTCCGAGGGACGCTTTCTCGACGGTCTCACGCTCGAGGATCTCAATCGTCCCGTCATGACCGTCGCCACGACCGGTCACGACCTGCGCACCGCGCTCGAAAAAGTACGCATTCGAGGACTGAGTCGCGCGTGAAGAATCTTCAAGTCGTCGTCGTCGGCCGCCCCAACGTCGGCAAGAGTTCACTGGTCAATCGCATGGCGGGCAAGAGAATCGCCGTTGTTGAAGAACAACGCGGCGTCACGCGCGATCGCAAAGCCGTTGAGGTCGAGTGGCGAGGCGTGACCTTTGACGTCGTGGACACAGGAGGTTGGCTCGAAGCGGGCGACTCCCTAGAAAACAAAGTCTCTCAACAAGCCGAAGCGGCTCTCGCCTCGGCGTCGCTGGTGCTCCTGGTCGTAGACGCGGCGACCGGTCCCGTCGACGAAGACTCGCACGCCGCGCGCTGGGTACGAAGGAGTGGCCACCCGGTGATGTTGGTCGTGAACAAGGTCGACGATCAGCAACATGAGGCCAATAGCTGGGAGTTTCTCAGCCTGGGTGTCGGCGACCCCTTTATGGTGAGCGCCCAACACGGCCGGGGCGCCGGTGATCTTTTAGATCGCATCGTCGATCAGTTAGGTGAAACGTCGGTCGAACCCGAGATTGACGAGGCGAGTGATGGCGCCCTTCGAGTAGCGATCGTCGGGCGACCCAACGTGGGTAAGTCCACGCTGTTCAATCAGCTCATCGGTGAAGAGCGTTCGGTCGTCCACGACATGCCCGGCACGACGCGCGACGCCATCGACACGGTGGTCGACACGAGCGCGGGCCTTATCCGTTTCATCGACACCGCGGGCATGAGAAAGCGCGCGCGCACCGAGGCCGGTCTCGAGACCTACTCCGTGTTGAGGAGCCTCGACGCTTTGGATCGGGCGGATATCGCAATTCTCGTCATCGACGCCACCGATGGCGCGACCGGACAGGACCAACGCCTGGCCGAGCGCATCTCCGCCTCAGGTTGCCCAGCCATCGTGATTCTTAACAAGTGGGAGCTCGTTGCGAGCGAGGAACGCGACGCCGTGCTCGCCACGGTCGGTGAGAAGCTCGCGTTTCTTGGCGACGCGCCTGTCTTAAAAACCACCGCGCTGACGGGCAAGGGCGTCCACCGCTTGTTGCCAGCCTTGTCGAACGCGGCCATTGACTACGCGAAACGAGTGCCGACGGGCGCGTTGAACAGAGCTATTCGTGACTTACAGATTAAGCAACCGGCGCCAACGGGCAAGATTCGCTACGCCGTCCAGGGTGCCACGGAACCGCCGACCTTTACGTTGTTCGTCGCGGGCCGGCTCCCCTCGACGTACCTGCGCTACGTGGAGCGAAGTCTTCGCGAACGTTTCGAGTTAGGCGCCTCCCCGATTCGAGTGCGCGTACGAGTCGAGTAGTGGCGAACTGGTGCGAGGTCTGTGATCGCCCCGAAGAGGGCGAGGTGTGCGAAGTCTGTGGCACCGAGATCGTCGAACCGGTCCACGAAGGCATCCCTTGGCGGTGGAGGTTTTTCATCGTGGCGTCGATTATCTACCTCGGTTGGCGGATTTATCAGTTAATTTCGTGGATAGTCCATTAGGAGGAATTTCGTGCCCATTTACGTTCTCGGCGACCGCGAACCCGACATCCACCCCGACGCGTACATCCACCCCGACGCCGTGGTGATCGGTGACGTGCGCATAGGTGCCGAATCTTCAATTTGGCCGGGCGCAGTACTGCGCGGCGATTACGGCACCATCATCGTGGGCGAGCGCACGTCGATCCAAGACGGTGCCATCATCCACGCCGTGGCGGAATTTCCAACAGTCATTGGAAGTGACTGCGTCGTCGGGCATCTCGCGCACTTAGAAGGCTGCGTCGTTCACGACCGGGCACTTATTGGCAGTGGTTCCGTGGTGCTTCATCTCGCCGAAGTCCACAGTGGCGCGACCGTCGGCGCTGGCGCGGTCGTGCGCAATCGCATGCAAGTTCCCGCCAACTCACTGGCCGTTGGTGTACCGGCCGACATTCGTTGGGACGCGAGCGACGAAGCGACGATCATCGAAGCCGCCGCACTCTACGTCATGAATGCCCATCGTTACAGAGCGGAACTGCGTCCCCTCTAGGCGTTAGAGATTTCGATAAGTCGCTCGAGGGCGAGCGCCGCGTGACCTTCGACGACGCTGGCGCTGGCGAGCGCGAAACCTTGAGAAAGCGTCGTGGCTTTTCCAGCGACCATCATCGCGAGTGCGGCGTTGGCGCACACGACGTCAAAAACGGGTCCTTGTTTCCCCTCGAGAAACGAGTGCACCGCGTGGACGTTGTAGCTGGTGTCCCCGCCGCGGATACTCTCCGCGCCGTGTCGCATGCCCAGCTCCGCGCCCGCGTCGACGCGCTGTGAGCTGCGTTCATCAGGGGTAATGAAACGAAGGTTCGAAGGCGCGCCCAGGGAGAGTTCGTCTAGGCCGTCATCAGAGTTAACGAGAATCGCGTAGAGAATGCCCCTCGCTTGTAAGACCTCGGCCATGTGGTCGAGGAGTGGACGTTGGGCCACACCAATCAGCGAGCGTTGAACCAGGGCGGGATTAGCTAATGGTCCCAGTACGTTAAAGATCGTTCGAAAGCCGAGTGCTCGTCGTATTGGCGTTAGGTAGCCCAACGCGTGATGGAACGTTGGGGCAAAGAGAAAACCAATGCTGGCGCCCTCGACGCAGGCACGAACTATCTCTTCGGATGCTTCGAGTCGAACGCCGAGAGCTTCGAGAACGTCGGCTGAACCGACCGACGAGGACGCGGCGCGATTGCCGTGTTTGGCGACCGGCACGCCACAGCCGGCGACCGCCAGGGCGGCCATCGTCGAGACGTTCACGCTATGCAGCTGGTCGCCCCCGGTGCCCACGACGTCAATGGCGTCGGGGCCGATTGCAAACGTTGTCGCCGAAGCGATCATCGCGTCGATGAAACCGGTCATCTCCTCCGCGGTTTCACCTTTAGCGGTAAGTGCAGTAAGGAAGCTGGCGATCAAGACGGCGTCGACGCGACCTTCGAGTATCTCCAAGAGCGCGAGACGAGCTTCGTTGCGTTCTAAGTCGGTGCCGCGCACGAGAGGATTCAGTACGTCAAGAGCAAACGATTGCATCGCTAGATCCGGGTGAAATTGAGTGCTGACATAGCGACACGATAGTCGCGACCTAGTACTGCGTCGCCACAACTACCATTTCTGAATGGCGACCACGTACCTTGACACAATTTTGGAGAGTCATCGAGGCCGGGCTGCGCTCGATGAGCGTGACTGGCGCGAGCGCGTGGAACAGATTCGCTACGACGGACCATCGTTTATTTTGATTCTTCGCCAAGGTTCATCACCCTTCATAAAAGTGATCGCGGAACTGAAACGCCGTTCGCCATCAAAAGGTTGGCTCGCTCACGATCTCGACATCGCCGAAACGGCCAAGCTCTACCGTGACAATGACGCGAGCGCGATTTCGGTCCTGACGGACCAGGAGTTTTTTGGTGGTTCGATGGACGATCTGCTCGCGGTTCGTAACGCCGTAGCACTTCCAGTGCTTCGAAAAGACTTCACCGTTAGCGAAAATGACGTCCTCGACGCAGTGGAGGCTGGCGCCGCGGCGGTACTTCTCATTGTCGCGGCTTTGAGCGACGACGAGTTGACGTCGTTTATCGACCTGGCCCACGGCTGTGGCATTGACGCACTCGTCGAGGTGCACGACGCACTTGAAGCGAAGCGTGCGCTCAACGCGGGCGCACGGATCGTCGGAGTGAATCAACGAGACCTTCGAACCTTTGAAGTCGATCCCGAGCGCGCGGCGTCGCTCATTGCCTCGCTGCCACGAGACTGTCTCACGGTCTGTGAGTCAGGAGTGTCTAATACGTCCGACGTCGAACGCACCGCCCAGGTGGGCTTTGACGCGGTATTGGTGGGGGAGGCGTTCGTCACGGCACTCGATCCCGGCGCGATGGTGAAGTCTTTCTCGCTCGTTCCAAGCGGTCTGCGTGCTTGAACTTCCTCGCACCGCGTTCGTGAAGATTTGCGGCGTGACCAACGTTGACGACGCCGCGAGCGTCGTGAAATCGGGCGCGAGCGCTATCGGGCTGAACTTTGCTGATTCACCCCGTCGTGTCACGCTCGAGCAAGCGCGCGACGTTCTCGAGGCCACTAAGGGCCAAATTCTGCACTGTGCGGTCTTTCGTAGCGTCGACGACGCTTTCATTCTCGGCACACTCGCCGCGTTGGACGTTGAGATGGTACAACTGCACGACGAGATGAGCGACGATCTACTCCATCGACTTCGCGAGCGGGACCTCATCGTCGTCAAGGCGCTGAACATTGAAGACACGGAGCTCGGCGAGTTTGACGAGTTGAGCGTTGACGCCGTGCTGGTCGATGGACCGCGCCCAGGATCCGGCGAGACTCATTCGTGGGATCGACTTTTGGCTCGTCCCTTTCGGGTACCGGTTATCGTGGCCGGAGGGCTGAGCTCAGAGAACGTCGCCGAAGTGATCGCGCTCACGAAGGCGTGGGGGGTGGACTGCGCGAGCGGCGTAGAAAGTGCACCTCGGCACAAGGACCACGAATTGGTGCAAAGTTTTGTTCTCAACGCTCGCCAGACGTTTGGTCAAAAGGAGTGACGTGGTAGAGCACGACGTTATGGGCGCCCCCGATGAGTACGGGCGATTCGGCGATTTCGGTGGCCGCTTCGTTCCCGAAGCTCTGATTCCGGCCTGTCTCGAACTCGAGGAGGCCTTTCGTGACGCCTGGAGTGATCCGAGGTTCGTTGACGAATATCGAACGGTGGTCCACCAGTTCGCCGGACGGCCGACGCCAGTGACGCCGCTGCCCAGACTTTCTGAGCAACTGGGGCTTCGTCTCTACGCTAAGCGAGAAGACCTCGCCCACACGGGCTCGCACAAGATCAACAACGTCGTTGGTCAGACGCTGCTCACCAAACGAATGGGTAAGTCGCGCGTCATCGCCGAGACTGGCGCGGGCCAACACGGCGTCGCTACCGCCACCGCGGCGGCTCGCCTCGGACTCGCGTGCACGGTGTACATGGGCGAAGTCGACACTGTTCGCCAAGAGCTCAACGTCTTTCGCATGGAGCTCCTGGGCGCCAAGGTCGTACCCGTGACGTCGGGTTCACGAACACTGAAGGACGCCGTCAACGAAGCGATGCGCCAGTGGGTCACGTGCGTGGCGGACACGCACTACTGCATCGGTTCGGTGATGGGCCCACACCCTTTTCCGTGGATGGTGCGAGAGTTTCAAAGCATCATCGGCACCGAGGCTGCACAGCAACTGAACGATCTCGGTGTCGGAACGCCTGACGTGGTGGTCGCCTGCGTTGGTGGCGGATCGAACGCGGCGGGGGTCTTTGCAGGCTTCGCCAACACCAACGCGCGCCTCATCGGCGTTGAGGCCTTCGGAGGCGCCGCGGTGCGCAGTGGTTCGCCGGGTGTTCTCCACGGCATGCGTTCGCTGTTGCTCCAGGACGAGTTTGGTCAGATCGAAGAGGCCTACTCAATATCGGCCGGTCTCGACTATCCGGGCATCGGACCCGAACACGCGCATCTCGCAGCGACCAATCGAGCGGAGTACTACGCCGTGGCGGACGACGAAGTCCTCGGCGCTCTGTCGCTGTTGAGTGAGACCGAGGGCATCATTCCCGCGCTCGAAACGGCGCACGCGCTGGCTTGGATCATGCGAGAGACGGGTGGTCTCCTCCCTGCCGGCTCGTCAGTACTTCTGAATCTTTCAGGTCGCGGCGATAAGGACGTGGCCCAAGTTCGCGCGATGTTACGGGGTGAGTCGTGAAGTCCCTCGAAGTGGTTCTACGTGACGTTCGCCAAAGCGGACGACAAGCTCTCGTACCCTATTTCGTCGCTGGCGCGACGCCCGATTGGACACGCTACGTCGAGGCAGCCGCGCTCGGCGGCGCGGACGCCATTGAAATCGGTATCCCCTTTTCGGATCCAATGATTGACGGCGTCGTCATCCAAGAAGCAACCCTGAACGCTCTCAACCACGGGACGACACTCGAATCAATCTGTCAAGAGTTGGAATCACTGAAGAGCGAAGTTCCGCTCATTGCCATGACCTACTACAACATTGTTCTGCACTACGGACTTGATCGTGCGGCCGGCCGGCTGCGAGACGCCGGCATCAGCGGCGCGATCGTGCCCGATTTACCGCTCGAAGAGTCAAGTGACTGGCGCGCGGCCTGCGATCATAGTGACGTCGCGACCATCTATTTGGTCGCGCCCTCAACGCCAGCGCCGAGGGCTCACGAGATTGTTCAACGGACCCAGGGCTTCGCCTACGCGTCGGCGCGCATGGCCGTGACCGGTGCCGCGAGCGACGATGGTGACGGCGCGCGCGTGGTGGCGACGCTTCGCGAGGCGAGTGACGTGCCCATTTACGTTGGTATTGGCATCACCACACCAAAGCAAGCCGCGAAGGCGGCCTCGTACAGCGATGGCGTGATCGTCGGATCGGCGCTCGTGAAACTGATGCTCGACGGCGCAACGACGACTGACGTCGAGCGCTTCGTTGCCTCGTTTCGCATCGCTATTGACTGACTTTGGCACAGGAGTCCAAAGTTTCTCAAAGCCGACTTTCTTGAACATTTCGCCCTAATACCAACGGTTACCTAGCAGTAGCGACCGTGAGTTTGTGAATCGGCTCACATAAAAGAGGCTTCAATCCCCGTCTGCATCACTTCCGTGGTGTTAAATCTAAAAGGAACCACCACCTGGGTGGTTTGAAGTGATCATTTCATGGGGGGAATTACATGGAACACAGAGTTGCGGATCCAGGCCCATTAGGGCTGGCAGGGTTCGCTATGACGACGTTCTGCCTAAGTTCTGCTAACGCGAACCTTTGGCACGGCGGCGGCGTTGCTGCTGCGCTGTCACTGGCTATCTTCTACGGCGGTATTGCCCAGCTCCTTGCGGGTATGTGGGAGTTCGTTCGTAAGAACACCTTTGCGGCATTGGCGTTCTCGTCATTCGGTGCCTTTTGGCTGTCGTTGTGGTACTTGGTGAACCACTCACCAGGAACCGACACGGTGGCGATCTTCCTGCTTGCTTGGACGATCTTCACTTTGTACATGACTTTGGCGGCTGCGAAGACCAACAACGCAGTGTTCACGGTCTTCTTGTTGCTTTCGATCACCTTCATTTTCTTGACCATTGGCGCCTGGGGCGCGGGTCACGTGGACATGACGAGGATCGGCGGCTGGACGGGTCTTGCGACTGCGTTCGCGGCTTGGTACGCCTCCGCAGCCGGGGTCGTCAATGAGACGCACGGCAAGGTCGTGTTACCAGTAGGTCCTAGAAGCTAACGTGGGGTCACTGGTGGCTTGCCACCGGACCCAACCGCCAACAGCGCCCGTTCCGAAAGGATCGGGCGCTGTTGGCATTTAAGACGACCAGGGCACTACTCTCAACTTCAGTCAACGAAGACTGCTGGTCTTCGTGGTCGTAGCGATCTACTAATGAATTGTGAGCGAGGGAAGAAAATGAGTGAAGCAAAACTTGAAGCATGGCTCGACGAGACGCGTAGCTTCGCGCCGACGAAGGAGTTTGCGAAGCAGGCCAACGCGCAGGTGTCGATCTATGCCGACGCGAAGGATCCAGTTGCCTACTGGCGAAGAGAGGCCGATCGACTGAGTTGGACGAAGGCGCCCACGAAGACGCTCGAGTGGGAACTGCCCTTCGCGAAATGGTTTAGTGACGGCACGCTCAACGCGTCGTATAACTGCGTTGATCGCCACGTCGAAGCCGGCAAGGGTGACAAGGTCGCGTATCACTGGGTAGGCGACGCGGAAGGAGAATCGCGCACGATTACCTACGCTGACTTACAGAAGCTCGTTGCCCAGGCCGCGAACGCTCTGACCGAGTTGGGCGTGAAGACTGGTGACCGAGTGGCCGTGTACATGCCCATGATCCCTGAAGCGGTCGTGACGATGCTCGCCATTGTTCGCCTCGGCGCGGTGCACTCGGTGGTCTTTGGTGGATTCTCCGCCGAGTCACTCTCGAGTCGAATCCTCGACTCGGACTGTCAGTACGTGGTCACCGCCGACGGCGCGTTCCGTCGTGGCGCGCCGAGTCCCCTAAAGCCCGCCGTCGATGAGGCACTCCAAAGTTGCCCGAACGTCAAGGCCGTCTTGGTCGTCCGTCGCACCGGCGGTGACGTCAACTGGGTTGAGGGACGTGACCACTGGTGGCACGACGTGGTGGATCGTCAAAGTGACACACACACTTATGAGTCCTTTGACGCCGAGCACACGATGTTGATCATGTATACCTCGGGCACGACGGCCAAGCCCAAGGGGATCTTTCACACGACGGGTGGCTATCTCACTCAGGTCGCCACGACGCACTACAACGTCTTTGACGTCAAAAAAGATACGGACGTCTGCTGGACGGCGGCCGACATTGGTTGGATAACGGGCCACAGCTACATCGTCTACGGACCGCTGATCAATGGCGTCACCCAGATCATGTATGAAGGTCTACCGGACTCGGGCGGTAAGGATCGTTGGTGGAAGATCATCGAGGAGTTCAAGGCGACGATTCTCTACACCGCGCCGACCACCATTCGAACGCTCATGAAGTGGGGACACCAACACCCAGAGGGTCACGACCTTTCCAGTCTGCGACTACTGGGCACCGTGGGTGAACCCATCAATCCTGAGGCGTGGATCTGGTATCGCAAGTACATTGGTGGCGATCGTTGTCCCGTCGTCGACACGTGGTGGCAGACTGAAACCGGCGCGATCATGATCTCGCCACTGCCGGGCATCACGGCTACCAAGCCTGGCGCCGCGATGACGGCGTTACCCGGTATCTCCGTGGACGTCGTTGACAACGAAGGTAAGTCCGTTGGCAACGGTGAGGGCGGTTACCTCGTCATCACCCAGCCTTGGCCTTCGATGACGCGAGGCATCTACGGTGACCCCGAGCGCTACAAGGAGACGTACTGGTCACGGTTCCCCGGCTCGTACTTCGCCGGGGACGGCGCGAAGCGTGATGAGAACGGCGACATTTGGTTGCTCGGGCGAATAGACGACGTCATGAATATCTCCGGTCACCGACTCTCCACAACTGAAGTCGAACACGCGTTGGTGGGGCACCCCGCGGTCGCGGAAGCCGCGGTCGTGGGGGCGTCGGACGACACGACCGGCCAGGCCATTGTCGCCTTCGTTACGCTCAAGATGTCCGCTGATGACGCGACGGAGGATCAGACGGTCCTCATTGCCGAACTGCGCGAGCACGTGTCGAAGGTCATCGGTCCAATTGCGAAACCCCGTCAGATCATCCTCACGCCAGAGTTACCGAAGACTCGCTCGGGCAAGATAATGCGTCGACTATTGCGTGACGTGGCGGAGAATCGTTCGCTGGGTGACGTGACAACGCTGATGGACCCCACGGTCGTCAACATGATTTCCGGTCTCATGGCCGAGAATCCAGGCGGCGACGAGTAGTCCGCGTGAACTACCCCGGCCCTGGTGGCCGCGGTAGTTTGCTCTTAGGAGTCGAAACCGAGATTAAAAAGATCGAGGAGTTTCAACCAGAGTCCTCGTTTGCCGAAGTGATCATCGGCGTGTTGAATTGCCCGTTGCGTGATGCGAATAAAGATCCACTTGAAGGGTTCGGGGGGGAAGGGCGTGGGCTTCTTTCGAACCATCGCCAACTTCGTGCGTTCGGTGACGTGTTGATCCAAGAGATCGAGCATGGTTGAAGCACCAAAGCGCGTTGAGGCGACGCCGAGGCCGGTGAAACCCATGACGTAGGCGGCCTTGCCATCAAATGATGTTCCCCAGAATGGTGAGAAGCGCGTACAGGTGTCGATAGAGCCGCCCCACGCGTGCGTGAAGCGCACGCCCACGAGCTGGGGGAAGGTTTTGAGAAAGTGTTTGGCGAGTTTGGCGTAGGTCTCGGCGTTGAACTCGAACTCACGACGAGCCTTAGCGCGAAAGTTGTAGATCGCGTCGTAGCCACCCCACAGGATACAGTTGTCCTTCGTCAGTCGGTAGTAGTGGAACTGATTACCGGAGTCGGCGACACCCTCTCGGTCCTTCCACCCAATGCTCTCCATCTGCGCGTCATTGAGCGGCTCGGTGACGAGGGTGTAGTCGTAGACCGGCACGACGTACTTACGGGCTTGGCGAATCAGGGAAGGAAAGACGTTGGTCGCGAGAGCCACTTTGGCCGCCGTTACGGCTCCGTAGGGCGTGTGCACCCGAACGGCGTCATCGACATGTTCGAGCCATTCGACCTTAGAGTTTTCGAAGATCTTGACGCCCAGTGACGTGCACGCTCGTTCGAGTCCCCACACCAATCGTGCGGGGTCCACGAGTGCGGTGCCGTCGTGGTCGAACAGCGCGCCCTCGTAGGAAGGAGAGTGGATACGAGCTTGTACCTGAGCTTTGTCAAGAACTTCGACGTGATCACCCATCTCGTTACGCAGCCGCGCCTCTTCGACCATTCCCTGGAACTGCCACTCCGCCACGGCGACGCGGAGCTCTCCCGTTCTCTCCCAGTCGCACTCAATCGCGTAGCGCTCGATCGTGGCTTCGATCTCGTTGAGGTTCTCGCGCGCCAGTCGTTCGATGACGGGCATCTCGGTGGGAAAGCGGCGCATCCCGTTGGCGAAGCCGTGAGTGAGTGAGGCGCTACAAAAACCGCCGTTTCGACCCGAGGCGCCCGCGCCGGTCTCGTACTGCTCGAGCACGATGACGTCACGGTGGGGATCGCGTTCTTTGGCGAGGAGCGCTGTCCACAGTCCCGTGTAGCCAGCGCCCACGACACAGAGATCGGCGCCGAGGTCACCAATGAGGGCCGCGTGGGGCTCGGGCTCGAGGGGATCGGAGTCCAACCACCACAGGTCTGGTTGTACTTCGGCGAGGTGGCGTAAGACGAAGGGGTCCTTCTTCTCCATACTGTGTCCAACCAATGGTTGGAATCACCCTCTCTTAGTGCGACGTCTTTCGCGGGTCCCAACCGCGCGAACGCCGGCTTTCACACCGACCTCTGACGTCTAATTCTACCGAGGGACTGCCTCCCGGCGGACCTCTTGGCCATTCAATGCGCTTACGGTAGTGCGTCGCGTCCAGGGGGACCTGGGTCACGTGCGGTTGTCGTAAAATGACCAGACCCCTAGAGTTTTGCTCATAAGTGAAAGCACCGTGTTTCAATGCGCCTTGCCAATCTGGCGGGACGATCGACGATCGTCACCGACGAAGGTCTTATCGACGTAGCGACGAGTTCCAACGGCGCCTTCTCCGCTTCGGTGGATAAGTGTGTTGGTCAAATAGACAAACTTCGCGTGTGGTTCAACGCCGCTCAGCCGACTCCCAGTGACGCCACACCGCCCGACGCGCTTTACGGTGATCCCCGTTTGGGCCCCGTCGTGATCGCCCCGCAACAGATTTTTGCGGTAGGTCTTAACTATCGTCAACACGCTGAAGAGATGGGTCTCGACCTGCCGACGCAGCCCATGATCTTCACTAAGTTTGTTTCCTCACTCTGTGGGCCAAACGACGAGGTCCCGATTCCAAGCGCTACCACGGACTTCGAGGCCGAACTCGTCGTGGTGATGGGCACCAAGGGACGCAACTTCGCCGTGGACGACGCGTTGAGCGTCGTGGCCGGCTACTGCGTCGGTCAAGACTTCTCCGAGCGCACTTTACAGATGGGTGGTCCATCGGCGCAGTTCTCTCTGGGAAAGTCGTTTCGTAACTTCTCACCCATAGGTCCCTGGTTGACGACCGCCGACGAACTTGCCTTTCCGAACTCGCTGACTATTACGTGCAGCGTCAGTGGCACGGAGTATCAAAATTCGACGACGAGTGACATGGTCTTTAGCGTCGCCGAGGTTGTCAGCTATCTCAGCAGCATCGTTGAGCTTCGACCCGGTGACCTCATCTTCACGGGCAGCCCTCACGGGGTGGGTCAGGGTCACACGCCGCCGGTGTTTTTAAAGCCAGGCGACCGGGTCGTCACGGAGATTGAAAGACTTGGTCGCATCGAGAACGTCGCGGTTTGAGACGGCAGTGTGCAGTGCGCCTCACTAACCTAAAAGGAGCACTGGACCAAGGACGTACGTGACCCATTTCATTGGTTTTGACTTAGAGACGACAGGTGTCAGTCCTTTCCTAGACGTGCCGGTCTCGTACGGCTTTGTTGAGCGTGTCACCGGTGAGAGTGGCGTCGTCTCAAAGCGCGAGGGTGGCTACATCGATCCCGGCGTTCCGATTCCCTCGGGCGCCTCCGCCATCCACGGCATCACCGACGACATGGTCGCTGACGCGACGCCTCTTGGCGAGGCCGTGGAAACAGTGGTCGAGCGACTGAGGACGATCTGGTCCGGCGGAGACGTCGTGGTGGGCATGAACGTCTCCTATGACTTGACGATGGTTGATTCGCTCTGCCAGCGGCTCGGCTGGGCGACCCTCGAACAACGCGGCGGCGTGGGCCCGGTGCTCGACGTGCTGATTCTCGACCGCCGCTTCGACAAGTGGCGTAAAGGCTCGCGTAAACTCACCGATCTCTGTGCGCTCTACGGCGTCACTTTGGGGAGTGCGCACGCGGCCGTAGAAGACGCCGAAGCGAGTCTTCAGGTCTTAGAGGCGCAGCTGCAGCAGTATCCGGCTATTGGCGACATCTCGTTAGCCTCAATGAACGAGACGCTGCGCGCTTGGTACCAGGAGTGGCTCGCGAACTTCTCTCAGTACCTCGAAAAGAAGGGTGAAGCACCCATCAATGCCGGGCGTTACGAGTGGCCAATCCACCACGACGAGTAGTTAGTAACCAAATTGGTCGGGCTGGGGAGATTTGAACTCCCGATCTCTCGGCCCCCAGCCGAGCGCTCTAGACCAAACTAAGCCACAGCCCGTGAAGGAACAATCCTACTCGGGTCGTTTTAACTCTCTGGACGGTGCGCGCCGTGCTCTTGGCCCGGATTTGTCAGCCACGCCCGTGCCTCACAGAGATACGCAATCGTCTCTCCCGTGGCCTTAGCCTGCAGGGCCTCGAGTATGCGTTGGTCTAACGCCGTAATTAATTCGTCGACTGCCAAGGTGACTCCTATCTATCCTCCGGCCGCGGCCGAGACTATTTCGATACTGCTGCCATCGTGGACGACAGTCGTGGACCATTCGGAGCGTCGCACGATCTCACCGTCAAGCGCCACGGCGACACCGCGAGACTCAATCTGACGACGCTCCATGAGTGCCTGCACCGTCTCGGCAAGAAAACTGTCGTCGGTGCCGTTGACCCTAATCACGAGAGACCTTGGGCAAAAGCTAATGCTTCTATGGAGGCCAGGGGAGCCAGCGTGACGCCATGACGGTAGTGGCCAGAGGACCAGGCCCAGCGTTCTTCTATAACCTCAAAGAATGGCGAGAGGTCCTTACTCGCGGGACGGAGTCCCAGTCGAGTTTCGACGAACGTGGCGACTTCGAGCGACGGTACGACGTCCAAGGAATCGCGGAGCAGTCGCTGCAACTCACCCACTTCAACAAAGAGTTCCTCGTGCTCATCTGAAGAGGCGCCGAGTACGCAGTAGCCGCCCGGTCGGCTCACCATATAGAAGGAACGTCCCCGAACGTACGCGCGAACTGTCGGTAACGATGAACGATCGGGACCTTGTACGCGCACCGTCATGCCGCGTACGGGACGAACCGAGTTCACTACTTCGTCGCCAACTCCTTGTGGCAGTGGCTTCGCGCCCGTAGCGAGAATCCCCACGTCACCTTCGAACGTGCCCGCCTCCGTGGTCACCTCGACGCGGTTGTTGTTCGTGATGGCCCGATGAACTTGTTGGTCCACGATTGTCACGCCCAATGCCTCGTTCGCGTGGGTGAGGAGCATTACGGCTTGGTCGGGATCGAGCCAGGCGTCATCTTCGAGGAGAAGACCGTCTCGAATTCGAGGCGAGAGTCCGTCAAAGAGTGTCTCGTGCGTTTCTCGCGCCACACCTAGGGGAATGGCGCCGAAACTGCGGGCCACAAGGTCAAATTGGCTCACCAGGCGTCGGTCACTCACGTCGTAGCCAACGATGAGAGTTCCAGTCTCCACGAGGTTCACGACTTCACCAGTGACTTCGGCAATCTGAGAGGACAGGTTGCGCCACGCCGCCAGCGCCCCACGCTGTTGGAGGTAGTTATCTTCCTCGTTCGGTGCAGCTTCGGCGTGTGGTGCGATCATGCCCGCGGCGGCCCACGTAGCTCCTTTACCGGGAGCGGGATCGAACAGCGTCACGCGCCAACCTGCTCTGGCCAGAGTGAACGCCGTGGTGAGTCCAATGACGCCACCGCCTACTACCAGTGCGTCACGCGCGGTTGGGGTCACGCGTCCAGCGTAGAGGTAGAGAGTACGACTGTTTTTCGGTATAATTGCCACGGGTCAGCGTTGCCCCATTGGAAAACGCCATGACTAAGAACCTCTACGACCCTTCTTTTGAACACGACGCATGCGGCGTGGGTATGGTGGCGGACCTTACGGCCAGACCAACCAACGCGACGGTTCTCGACGCGTTAACCATTCTCGAAAACCTCGAGCACCGCGGCGCCACCGGTTCTGACGTCGAATCAGGAGACGGCGCCGGAATTCTCGTCCAAATGCCGGACTCGTTCATTCGTGAGGTCTTTGACGTGGACGTTCCCGCGCCCGGTGAGTACGGCGTCGCGAACTGGATGGTGTCGCCTTTATTGGACTTGGGGGTGGTCCAGCGCATCCTTGATGAGGTGCTCGCGCGCGTGGGACTGGTCTCACTGGGCTGGCGGGCGGTGCCGGTGGACTCTTCAATCCTTGGACCCACGTCCAAGGCTTCGGAGCCCCTCTTCCTCCAACAGTTGATTGCCAAGTTCGAACGAGACAGCGAACTTGACCTCGAACGGGCTCTGTACTGTGCACGGAAAGTCATAGAGCACACCGTGGAGATCTACGCGACGTCGTGTTCGTCACAGGTCCTCATCTACAAGGGCATGCTCACCTCACCCCAACTCCGACACTACTTTGACGACCTCTCTGACCCTCGTCTGACGTCGGCGATCGCGGTCGTTCACAGTCGCTTCTCCACCAACGTCCTGCCCCGTTGGGACTTGGCCCAGCCATTTCGATTCATCTCACACAACGGCGAGATCAACACCGTTCGAGGCAACCGAAACTGGATGACCGCGCGTGAAACGACGCTCGAGAGCGACGTACTGCCGCTACCCATGAGCGAACTCACGCCAATAATTACGCCGAACATGAGTGACTCGGCGAGCTTCGACGAGGTCGTTGAACTGCTCGTTCACTCGGGTCGGTCGCTCCCACACGCAATTCTCATGATGATTCCTGAGGCGTGGGAACGCGCACCGGGCATGAGCCCCGACCGACGAGCCTTCTATCGTTATCACGCCGGTCTCATGGAACCCTGGGACGGTCCGGCGTCCGTGACGTTCTGCGATGGGCGAGTGGTGGGTGCGGTGCTCGACCGCAATGGTCTGCGTCCGGCGCGGTTCTGGGTGACCAAGGACCAACGCGTCATCCTCTCGAGCGAAGTTGGCGTCTTGGCGATTGACCCTTCGAACATCGAACGAAAGGGACGACTGCAGCCCGGCCGAGTCTTTTTGGTGGACGTCGAGCAGGGTCGAATAATTGAGGACGAGGAACTAAAAGCCTCGCTGGCCGCCAAGGTCCCCTACGGGGAGTGGCTCGAGCGTCACCAGATTTCGCTCGACGCCATTGAAACTCCCTCAACCTTGTCGCCCGAACACTTCTCGGTGTTGCAACAACAGAAGAGTTTTGGCTACAGCGAAGAGGATCTGCGTCTCATTATCCGTCACATGGCCCAAGTGGGCGAGGAACCGATCGGTTCAATGGGTTCGGACACGACCCTGCCCTTCCTCTCTAAGATGCCGCGATCGATCTTTGACTACTTCACGCAGCTCTTCGCTCAAGTTACGAACCCGCCACTGGACGCGATTCGAGAAGAACTCGTCACTTCGACACGCGTGGTGATTGGAGGAGAGGAGAATCTTCTTCGAGAGAGTGAAGAGCACTGCCACCAAATCGTGTTGCCCTCACCGGTACTTAGTGTCAACGAACTCGCAAAAATCCGCTACATCGATGAACAGCCCGGCGTGCATGGTTTTCACACTGTCGCCATCGACGGTCTCTTCGCCGCTCACGGTCCCGAAAGCGCGGCCGACCGATTGGCCGCCGCCCTCGACGAAGTGACTGATACCGTGGTTGATCAGGTACGTTCTGGTGTCAACATCGTCATCTTGAGCGACCGCGGGACTTCGAAGTCGCACGCGCCGATTCCCAGTTTGTTGCTCGCCAGCGCGGTTCACCACCGGCTCGTTGCAGAACATCTCCGTACAAACGCGGCGTTAATACTTGAGGCCGGTGACGTGCGCGAAGTTCATCACGTCGCGCTGTTGCTCGGCTTTGGTGCTTCGGCCGTCTGTCCCTATCTCGCCTATGAGTCGATCGACGCGCTGATTGACGAGGGCGAACTCAACGATCTAACGGCCTTTGAAGCGCGTTACCAGTACGGCAAGACGTTGAATAAGGGTGTCGTTAAGGTCATGTCCAAGATGGGCGTCAGCACCGTAGCGAGCTACGTGGGCTCGCAACTCTTCGAGCCCGTGGGTGTGTCGGACGAGGTGTTGACACGATACTTTCCAGGATTTCGCTCACGAATCGGTGGCGTGACCCTCGAGCACTTGGCCAACGACGTACTGCGCTGGCACGCGAGCGCCTTCGAGCCCGAGGTTGGCGAGCGCGTGGAAATCACCAATCGTGGTGAGTATCAGTGGCGTCGCGACGGTGAACTGCACCTCTTTAATCCTCGCACCGTTCAGAAGCTCCAACACGCTACGCGCGAGAAGCGTTTCGACCTCTTCAAGGAGTACACCGCGCTCGTTGACGAGCAGAGCAGTGGCAAACTGACGCTTCGTTCATTGCTCTCGCTCCTGCCCAGTCGAGCGCCGCTGCACATTGACGAGGTGGAGAGTGTCGCCGCGATCGTCAAGCGCTTTAGCACCGGCGCGATGTCCTACGGCTCGATCTCTGAAGAAGCACACACTACGCTCGCCGTGGCCATGAATCGCCTCGGCGCCAAGTCGAATACCGGCGAAGGTGGCGAGGATGAGGAGCGCTTCGACACCTCGAATCCCCGAGAGAACTCGCGCTCAGCGATCAAGCAGGTGGCGTCAGGGCGCTTTGGCGTGACGAGTCGTTATCTCGTTAACGCCGACGACCTCCAAATCAAGATGGCTCAAGGGGCCAAACCGGGCGAAGGTGGTCAGTTGCCGGGCTCGAAAGTCTGGCCATGGATTGCCAAGACGCGCCACTCCACTCCCGGTGTTGGTCTCATCTCGCCGCCTCCGCACCACGATATTTACTCCATTGAAGATCTCGCCCAGTTGATCTACGACCTCAAATGCGCCAATGACGAGGCGCGCGTGCACGTGAAGCTCGTGAGCGAGCAAGGCGTGGGTACCATCGCCGCTGGTGTGGCGAAGGCGCACGCCGACGTCATTTTGATCTCGGGCCATGATGGCGGCACCGGAGCCGCGCCGTTGACGTCGCTCAAACACGCGGGTACGCCCTGGGAGTTGGGTCTCGCCGAAGCGCATCAAACCCTCGCCGCGAACGGCTTACGTAGTCGCGTGGTCCTCCAAACCGACGGACAGCTCAAGACCGGGCGCGACGTTATCGTCGCGGCGCTGCTCGGCGCCGAAGAGTTCGGGTTCGCTAGCGCTCCGCTCGTCGTGGCGGGTTGCGTGATGATGAGGGTCTGTCACCTCGACACTTGCCCGGTCGGTATCGCCACTCAGAATCCAAAACTTCGTGAGCGATTCACTGGTAAGCCGGAGTTTGTCGAGAACTTCTTCGAGTTCATTGCCCAAGAGGTCCGTGAGTATTTAGCGTTCCTCGGCGCGCGCACGCTCGACGAAGTCATTGGCGACGCGTCGAGATTGACGCTAAACGCCCTCGAGGATCCGACCAACGACCTCGATCTCAGTGCGCTGTTGGCCTTTGTCGAGCCCGAGCAACGTCACCAGAGCGTGAAACAAGATCACGGTCTCGACGGTGCCCTCGACTGGACCTTCCTCTCACAGTGCGTCGACGCCGCGCGAAAGGGCGTTCCCTTTCATTACGCCACCGCAATTCGAAATGTGAACCGTACCGTGGGCACGTTGACGGGTAGCGCCATTACGCGAGCGCTGGGCGGCCGGACCTTGGACAAAGATCTGATCCAGATCGAGCTCGAAGGATCCGCTGGTCAAAGTTTGGGCGCCTTCATGCCAAAGGGCATGACGGTACGACTCAGTGGCGACACTAACGACTACGCCGGCAAGGGCCTCTCGGGCGGTCGCATCATTATTCGACCGGACGAGCGCGCGACCTTCGCGAGTGACGAGAACATCATCGCGGGCAACGTCATTGGTTACGGCGCGACGAGCGGCGAAATCTTTATCTCCGGTGTGGTGGGGGAGCGCTGTGGCGTACGCAACTCTGGCGCGACGATCATCGTTGAAGGAACGGGCGACCACGCGTGTGAGTACATGACCGGGGGCGTCGTGGTGATTCTCGGCGACGTGGGCAGAAATCTGGCCGCGGGCATGTCCGGCGGCACGCTCTACCTCTACGACCCCCTCGTCAGCGTGCACGACCATCTGAGCGCCGGGGTGTACGAGATTGAACTCTTGGAGAGCGACGACGACGAGAAGCTCTTCTCGTTGCTCGAGCGTTTTCACGAAGAGACCGGTTCGAAGAAGGCAGAACGGATTCTTCGTGGCTGGCGTAGTGAGCGAATGAACTTCGTGCGCATCGAGACCTCTGAGTACCAGCGAATCCGTGACGAGGTCAAGGGTGGGTAAAGTCACGGGCTTTCTCGACATTCCCCGACGAGGACCGAGCTATCGCCCGGTTCCCGTGCGGCTACGCGACTGGCACGAGGTCTACCAACCTCAGAGCGACACCGAGATTTCCGATCAGGGCGCTCGTTGCATGGACTGTGGCATTCCCTTTTGTATGCAGGGGTGCCCACTCGGTAATCGAATTCCCGAATTCAACGACCGCGCGTACCACCAGCAGTGGTCTCAGGCCGCGGACCAACTCTTTAGTACGAATAACTTCCCCGAGTTCACGGGGCGACTCTGTCCGGCACCCTGTGAATCAGCGTGCGTGCTGGGCATCGGCAGCGACCCGGTGACCATCGAACGCCTCGAGTACGAAGTCGCGGAACACGCCTTCGCCAACGGACTCGAAGTATCGAACCCTACGCCCGACGAGACTGGAAAGCGCGTCGCGGTCGTTGGTTCGGGGCCGGCCGGGCTCGCCGCGGCGGCGCAGCTGAGAAGTGTCGGCCACGCGGTGAGCGTCTTTGAACGGAGCGACGCTATCGGCGGTCTCCTTCGTTACGGCATTCCGGAATTCAAGATGGAAAAATCCGTGCTCGATCGACGGTTGGCGGTCATGCGTGCAGCGGGGATTGCGTTCTTCACCAACGCGTCGGTGGGCGACGAAGGAACGCCACTTTCGACGCTCCAAGGGGACTTTGACGCGGTCGTACTCGCCATTGGCTCAACGCGTCCTCGACTCATTCCCGTGAGTGGTGCCGACCTCGAGGGCGTGATGGCCGCGATGACCTATCTCGAGGCGGCCAATCGCGCCGTCAACGAGGGCACCGCGCCGACGATCAGTGCCGAAGGGCGCCACGTCATCATCCTCGGTGGTGGCGATACTGGAGCGGACTGTCTTGGTACGGTGCACCGTCACGGTGCCGCTTCGGTCACCCAGATAGAGATTTTGGATCGGCCACCCGACGAGCGACCCTCGGATCAACCGTGGCCCACGATGGCGCGAATCTTTAAAACCAGCTCCGCCCATGACGAAGGTGGGGATCGTCGCTTTTCTACCGAAACCCTCGCGTTTCAGGGGTCGGGTCGCGTGACGTCGATATCGCTGAGCGATCACGTGACTGACGAAGTGGTCCTCTTGCCCGCCGATCTCGTGTTGATCGCCGCGGGTTTCGTTGGTCCAGAGTTAGAAGCACTGGGGCTCATGAGTGACGCGTTCATGACGCCGCGAGACACCCTCAAGGTAGACGACAGTTGGCGCGTGAGCGAGTTCGCGGGGTCGAGCCCCGTCTTCGCCTGTGGCGACGCGGTGCGGGGCCAGAGTCTGATCGTGTGGGCCATCGCTGAAGGGCGTAGCGCCGCGTCGTCGATCGACGCCTATCTCGGTGGCCAACCGAGTTCGCTGCCGGCTCCCGTCGAGCCGTACAGCCTCTCCTGGTAACCAGGCGGCACCCCCGAATTTTGTAGCATCGTTCGTACAGTGTTCCAAGGGGGATCATGAAGAGCACAATGCAAGACGGGCCTCTGTTGATTAGCGGCATGATCCGTCACGGTGAGTTCATTTACGCGGACAAGAAGGTCTTCACCGTCACGCCTGAGGGCGTAGAAGAGGCGACCTTCTTTCAGATCTCTAAGCGGGCCGAACAGTTCGCCGCCGCGTTAACGAAACTAGGTATCAAGTCGGGCGAGCGCGTGGCGACGTTCATGTGGAACAACCAAACCCACATGGAGGCTTACTTAGCGGTCCCGAGTATGGGTGCGGTACTGCACACCTTGAACATTCGACTCTTTCCCGAACAACTCGCCTACATCATCAATAACGCCGAGGATCAAGTCATCATTGTCGACGCGGCGCTGGCCCCACAGCTGGCGAAACTGCGTGACCAGATTCCTTCGGTGAAGACGATCATCGTCAACGGCGACGAACCAACTGGTGCTCTGGGTGAGACGCTCGACTACGAGACGCTCATTGGTGCCGAGCGTCCAGGATTTGAGTGGCCCGAACTCGACGAGCGTGACGCCGCCATCATGTGTTACACCTCGGGCACGACCGGAAACCCCAAAGGCGTGGTCTACTCGCACCGTTCGACGTGGCTGCACTCGATGGCGCAGATGTCGGCGAACTCCATTGGGCTCTCTGAAAAAGATCGCTGTCTCTTGATAGTGCCTATGTTTCACGTAAACGCGTGGGGTAGCGTCTACACGGCATTCTTTGGCGGTATCGAGCTCATCATGCCCCAGATGTTCCTCCAGGGTGCTCCGATCATCAAAATGATCCGTGAGCTGCGTCCGACGATCGCACTGGGCATTCCGTCGGTTTGGAACGACGTGTTGCGCGTGGCTGAGACAACGCCGGACACGGACCTGTCCAGTCTGCGCGGGATCCTCGCCGGTGGCGCTGCGGTCCCGCGTTTTATGATCGAGACCTTTCGTGACGTCCACGGCGTGGACATGATTCAAGGTTGGGGCATGACCGAGACGAGTCCCTTGGCCGCTGTGTCGATTCCGCCCGCCGGTACGTCACGAGAGATGGAGATTGAGTACCGCGTGAAAGCCGGGCGAGTGGTGGCGGGGATCGAGATTCGCGTCACCTCCGACGATGGCACTGTGCTGGCACGCGACGGTAAGTCAGTTGGTGAGTTCGAGGTTCGTGGTCCCTGGGTTACTGGTTCATACTTTGGTGTCGACGACCCCGAGAGGTTCCGCGACGGTTGGTTACGTACGGGCGACATTGGCAGCCTCGACGCGGAGGGCTACATGGTGGTGACCGATCGAACCAAAGACGTGATCAAGTCCGGTGGCGAATGGATCAGTTCGGTGGAACTCGAATCCACCGTCATGTCCCACCCGGCGGTCTTTGAGGCGGCGGTCATCGCGGTGCCCGACGAGAAATGGCAAGAACGGCCCCTGTGCTGTGTGGTGTTTCGTCCGGGCGAGAGCGCGAGCGCGCAAGAGCTCAAGGACTTTCTCGCTGAGCACGTGGCGAAGTGGTGGCTGCCAGAACGCTGGAGCTTCATCGAGAGCGTGCCCAAGACGAGTGTGGGCAAGTTCGACAAGAAGGTGCTTCGAGCCCAGTACGCCGAAGACGAACTCGAGGTTGTGGTCGTCGACTAATGGAGTCGTTCGAGGATCTCGCTGACGAAGTTGCAGCCATTGAACGACGCGTGTCGGACGCCATTTTTGATTCCGTACGCGCGCAACTGCGCGCCGAGAGCGCCGAGGGCGCGAAAGAGCGAGAGCGACAACTCTCAAGAGTGCGGCGAAGTCTCCAAAAGGCTGAGCATTTGCTTCGTAGAAGTGACGACGACGCCAGCGACGGTTAGTTGACCCAGCGGTTGACCTCGTCGATGACGAGACGTAAGTTGACGTAGTTCCTACCGTCAAAACTGAACGAGATGGTGTGGTCGTCTTCCAAGAGAAAACCGCGCTCTTCACCAAACTTGGGTACGACGAAGGCGAGTCCACTCACTTGCTCAGCGGTGGGCGCGTGGCGCAGCAGTATCGAGGCGCGATCACCCTCGATGGTGAAACTCTGATAGTTCGAATAAAAGCGTTCTATCTCTTCGATCGATTCAATGATTGACGTCGCCTGTCGAACGAGGCACGTATCGTCGCGACCGATGTAGTCGTCAGCGACGATGCCCCCCTCCACGAAGGTCATCCACTTGTTCCAGTACGTACCTTCGGGAGTGTCGAGCAAGACGATCGGCGCCGGCGTCGTCTTGCCGGTGTGCATCAAGGTGATGACTTCGAAGAGTTCATCCATCGTGCCAAAACCACCGGGCAATACCACAAAGGCCATCGAGGGTCGCGTGAGGGCAACCTTGCGAGTGAAGAAGTACTTCATCGTCACGAGGTTGGACTCGACGTCGATGAATTCATTGGCCATCTGCTCGAAGGGCAGTTCAATGTTGACGCCGAGCGTGTTCTCTTTACCCGCGCCCTTCGCCGAGGCCTCCATGATGCCCGGTCCCGCACCAGTGATCGTTACCCAGCCTCGCTCCGTCATGGCGCGGGAGAGTTCCCGCGCCATGACGTAGAGGGGATCATCGGGCTTCGTACGTGCCGAACCAAAGACCGTCAGTTTGGGTCGGTCGCGCCACTTGTCAAAAAGTACGAAGGCGCCAAGGAGTTCGTCGATCGCCGTTACGGCGACGCGAAGATCCTTGCTGTCGGCGTCGAGGTCCGCGACGGCAACGACGCGTGTCAAGAGTTCACGCAAGAGTTCACGTCGCTCCGGCGACATCTGCGTGTCCTGAGCAATCGCCTCGAGCAGAGACTCAATGAGTGTCGACACGACTAGAGCGTCTGGTAGAGCGTACTGCGTTGGTGCAATGGACGACCAAGCGGCTCGACCAGGTCGCGCAGCGACTGCTCGTCCATCTCTTGTCCGTGAGTCGCGCCTGCGGCTCGAGAGATGTTTTCGTCCATCAACGTTCCACCCAGGTCGTTGGCGCCGGCCTGAAGGATTCGTCGAGAACCCTCGACGCCCATCTTCACCCAACTGACCTGGATGTTGTCGATTAGGGTCGCGTAGTGCAGTCGTGCCACGGCGTGCATGAGGATGGCTTCGCGAAACGTGGGACCCTTGCGCGAACGACCCGTCAAGAACAGCGGCGTGGCCATGTGCACGTACGGCAGTGGTACAAACTCGGTGAAGCCGCCGGTTATCTTTTGCAGTTCGCGCGTGCGCAACAAATGCGTTGCCCAACTCTCAGGGCCCTCGACCGCGCCAAACATAATCGTGATGTTCGAACGTAGACCGACCTCGTGAGCCGTCTTATGCACCTCGAGCCACTGATCACTATTGATCTTGTCGGGACAGAGAATGGCGCGCACTGGGTCGTCGAGAATCTCCGCGGCCGTTCCGGGCAGCGTCTTTAGACCAGCGTCCTTTAGTCGTCGTAGGTACGTCGCGAGGTCCTGTTCCGAACGACGCGCACCCTCGAAGACCTCGAGGGCGCTGAACGCGTGAATGTGTATTGTCGGCGAGCCAGCTTTGACGGCCGCGACGACGTCGATGTAGTAGTCACCATCGAATTTAGGGTGGATGCCGCCCTGGAGACAGACTTCGGTGGCGCCACGAATCTCCGCCTCGCGAACTCTCTCGCTGATCTCATCAAGGGTTAGCAAGTAGGGATCGCCGCGAAGATTCAAGGAGAGGGGACCTTTGGAGAAGGCACAAAAGCGACACTTGAACGTGCAGACGTTGGTGTAGTTGATGTTTCGATTGATGACGAAACTCACGGCGTCGCCGACGAGGTCTTGGCGAAGGGAGTCGGCGGCGTCGACGACAGCGTTGAAGTCACCACCTCGGGCGTTAAAGAGCGCGACCAACTCGCTGGCTTCGAAGTCGTAGCCCGGTTCGTAGCGCGACAGCAGTGCGCTGACTTCGCGCGTGCGCGTGCGCGACGTGGGTGCGGCGGGTGGAGTGTTCTCGGTCCCGGAGTACCAAGTGTCGTTTCGCGCAAGCGAATGTGCATCGGCCTGAGCGAGCACGTAGGGGCGTACCTTCTGATCGAGGAAGTCCGGGCGATCGCTGACAAACTCTGGGTAGACGGTGAGTCGTGGCGTCAGGTGAAATCCTCGAAGACCACACTGCTCGACGAGTGTCGCCGCGGTCGGCCACGCACGTTCGGGATTGACGTGGTCGGCGGTGACTGGTGAGATCCCCCCAAAGTCGTCGATGCCGAAGTCGAGGAGACGCGCCGGATCATCGCTGAGGTTAGGTGGCGCTTGTAGGTGGATGTCGTCAGGCAACAAAAGCCGTGCCACCGCGATCGTCCAGTGGAACTCCTCGTCGCTGGCGGGCGGCTGTTGCGCCATGGCGGTACGGGGCTTGGGCAAGAAGTTTTGAATAATAACTTCTTGGACGTGACCAAACTCTTCGTGCGCGAGGCTGATGGCCCGCAGCGTGTCGAGGCGGTCCTGACGCGACTCGCCGATTCCCACCAAGAGACCCGTCGTAAAGGGAATTTTGAGCTCACCCGCGAAGCGCAGCGTATCGAGGCGACGTTGGGGTTCTTTGTCGGGCGCCAGTCGGTGCGCAGGAACGTCAGACAGTGTCTCGAGCATCATGCCTTGGGACGCACTGACGCCTCGTAGTTGCTCGAGTTCGTGTCGATAAAGGGCGCCAGCGTTCGCGTGGGGGAGAAGGCCAGTGCTTTCGAGGACCATCTGCGCGGCGCTCGCTACGTAGTCAACCGTGGAGTGATAGCCCCGCGCCGCGAGCCATCTGGCCGCCTCGTCGTAACGCAACTCTGGCCGTTCGCCGAGCGTGAAGAGCGCCTCGCTACAGCCGGCTGCTTGGCCCGCCTTCGCGATGTCCATGACTTCGTCGAGACTCAAGTACGGTGACGCGACGTGAGCGGGAGCTTGGGCAAACGTGCAGTAGCCACAGCGGTCGCGACAGAGCTTCGTTAGGGGAATAAAGACTTTTGGTGAGTACGTCACGACAAAGCCGTGACCGTCGCGCGCTCTTTGGTACGCCACGGGCGCGAGTGACGCCGAGGACGCGTCAAGAAGGTCGCTCAACGTGTAGGAATCTCGTAGCGTCGTCATGGGAGCATCCTAGGACGCGCTTTCCAACAAACGAGCGGAAGGCATTTTTGAGTCGCCACTGATTGACGACGGCTGGCTCTTCACTTAGTGGGCGCCGCGCATCTTTGACGACACGGTCGCTAGAAGTTCTTCGTAGGACTTAGCAAAAGCGTCAACGCCCTCTATCTCGAGTCGATCGGTAACGTCCTTGAGCGACACGTCGGGTTCGAGATTATCTAACAGATCAGCTGTCTCGTGGCACTTCTCCTTGCTCAGAAGATTCGACGCGGAGAAGTTTGCGTGATCGAGTACGTCCGCCAGGGTCCCGTCGGGCATCGTATTGACGGTTTCATTGGCGACGATCGAGTTGACGTAGAGAAGATCGTCATACGTTGGATTTTTCGTGGAGGTGGAAGCCCACAGGGGACGTTGAATCTGTGCGCCCTGGCTCAGGAGCGTTGTCACGTCCTCACCCGACATTCGCTGATTGAAAAGAACGTACGCCGCGGCCACCTGGGCGTTCGCGGTCGTGCCACGGCGAGGATCGCCTTCGGGCAGCAAAGCGTCGACAGCGACGTCCACGCGCGAGACGAAGAACGACGCCACGCTTGCGATAGCGCTCACTTCGTGGCCCGCGTTGTAGGCATCTTTTAGTCCCAAGGTCCAGGCGGTGATCACTTGGTCGTAGCGCTCGAGAGAGAAGATCAACGTGACGTTCACACTGATGCCCGCACCCAACACGGCGCGAATCGCGGGTAAGCCTTCCCTGGTCGCTGGAATCTTGATGAACAAGTTGTCGCGTCCAACCCGACCAGCGAGTCGCTTGGCCGCCGCGATGGTCCCCTCGGTGTCGCGAGCGAGACGCGGCGACACTTCCAAGGAGACGAACCCATCTAAGTAGCGTCGACTTCCCGAGGCGAAGTCGACGAGCGAGCTTTGGTGAACCCGGGCGAGGACGTCACAGGCGTCACGCACGTCTTCAACGGCCAAACTTTCGAAGAGCTCTTCGGGGTTCGAGTCGGACGACGCGGCGATAAGTGCGTCGTAGGCCGACGACGTCGCTAAGGCCTTGGCGAAGATAGAAGGGTTCGACGTGAGTCCGCGAACTCCCTCGCTCACGAACTTCTTGAGCGTGCCGTCGTTCAACCAATCACGACGGATGTTGTCGATCCAGGGGCTTTGGCCGTAGTCGTTGTACAGATCGCTCAGATTGGTCATTTTCCCTCGCTTAAGACTCGTTCGACGTGGGCAACCACCGTCGCTGGAACAATGTTGAAGTAGTCAAAGATAAAGGCACCCGGCGCCGAGAGTCCGAATGAGTCGATCCCAATGGACTCATCGACGTAGTTCGCCCAACCAAGTGTCGCGCCCGCTTCAATGGCCACTGACGGTGTCGTTCGACGAAGGACTTGCGCCCGGTACTCCTGGGACTGCGCGTCGAAACAGCGCCAGCACGGCAGGGCAACCACGCGCGTGACGACGCCCTTGGTCGAAAGTTCGTCGGCCGCACTGAGAACGACACCCACTTCCGAGCCCGTAGCGACCAGAGTAAACACGGCGTCGTCGCGTTCGCGTACAACGTAGCCACCTCTACGAGCTCCCAGTGCACTCGCGGCACCGTCGGCCTCGTTAAAGACCGGCATGTCTTGACGCGAGAGAACCAGCGCGGTGGTGTTCGGCTCTTTCGCACTGAGAAACTGCTCAACCAAATCGATGGTTTCATTCGCGTCACTTGGACGAACGACGTGGAGCTGGGGCATCGCTCGAAGAGACATTAGGTGCTCAACGGGTTCGTGGGTCGGCCCGTCCTCACCCACGCCAATGGAGTCGTGCGTGTAGACGAAGAGCACGCCGGCGTCACTGAGTGAGGCCAAGCGGATTGCTCCGCGTGCGTAGTCGCTAAAGACGAAGAACGTCGAACCGGCCGGGCGAAGTCCACCGTGGTGAGCTTGTCCAACGAGGGAACCGCTCATCGCGAACTCTCGAATGCCGTAGTGAATCTGGCGCCCACCAGGATTGGATCGGCCCTGGGGAAGGGAACTCTTCAGTTCGACGCCAGTGTTCTCGGTCAGGTCCGCCGAGCCGGCCGTGAGGCCCGGGGTTTGGGGAGCGAACGTGTCCATCGCCCGCTGCATTGCCTTACGGGTTGCCACCATTGTCCCCGGCGCGAAGGGTTCGGGTCGGGTCGCAATGTTCGCGGCGCCGTTCGTATCGAGCTGTTCGAGGAGTTGTACGCCCTTGGCTCCGGCCGCCAACACACGAGCGTCCCACGCAACACGCTCGGCGCGTTGAGGATTGATCAACTCGACCATCTCACGGGGGAGCTCTGGATCGAAGTGAAAGGCCTCGTCGGGCACACCGAGTATCTCTTTGACCTTCGAAATCGCTTCGGCGCTAAAGGGTGTGCCGTGGGCTTCACGGCGATCCATCATTTCGGGTGAAGGAAAACCAATGTGCGACCGTACGATGATGAGCGTGGGTCGGGTAGTCTCCGCAATCGCCTCGTGCACCGCGGCTTCAAGGACGTCGAGTTCGTTCGCGTGTTCACCAACGTCGATGACGTGCCAGCCGTAGGCAGCGAAACGTTCAGCCGGATGATCGTGGAGTGCGAGCTCCGTGGGTCCGTCGATGGTTATGTGGTTATCGTCGTAAAAGATTGTCAAATGGTCAAGGCCAAGCGATCCGGCTAATGACGCCGATTCGTGGCTAATTCCTTCTTCGAAACAACCGTCGCCCGCAAAGACCCACGTTCGGTGATTGACCAGGTCTTCGCCGTAGTCGCTACGAAGAATGCGTTCGGCGATCGCCATGCCCACCCCGTTAGCGATGCCTTGACCGAGGGGGCCAGTCGTGACTTCAACAGTGGGCGCGCAACCTCGCTCGGGATGACCGGGCGTGCGCGAGTGAGGCTGGCGAAAGTTCTTTAAGTCATCAACGCTGAGGTCGTAACCAAAGGCGTGCGCGAGGCTGTACTGGAGTATCGAGGCGTGACCGTTACTCAAAATGAATCGGTCGCGGTCGCTCCACTTTGGATCGGTCGGATCGTGTCGCATGACGCGGGCCCAGAGCATGACGGCGAGTGGCGCGAGGGCCATGGCGGTGCCACTGTGACCTGATTTTGCCTTGGCGGGTGCGTCCATGGATACCGCAACAACCTCACGAATTGTGCGACCTTCTAAGTCGCTGGCGCCGGGGTAGAGGGAGTCAACCATGCTTAGACAGTACCGAATAGGTCTGCTCGCCAGTGCGGAGTGACACGGCTAACCTCGCCACGTGGCGCTCCAGATTCCCCCGAACTGCGATTTAACGCTCGGTCTTACGTGCATTGACAAGTCGGTACCCGGTCGAACCGTCTGGCGGGCCCGCGTTGACGAACGATTCCTCAATCCTTCGGGCGTCGTCCAGGGCGGATTCTTAGCGGCGATGCTCGATTCGGCCATGGGGGCATCGGCCGTCACGGTGGTCGGCGAGAGAAAGGTCATCGTGGCCAACACCGAGATGAAGATCTCGTTTCTTCGACCGGTGAGGGCCGGTGACGTGCTGACCTGTGTCGCTACCGTCCTCAAGCCCGGCAGAGTCATTTCGTTTCTCGAGGCCAAGATTTCGGACGCCAATGATCGACTCGTCGCGACGGCGAGTTCGACCTACCTGGTAAAAGAGCGCACTGAGTAGGCTTAGTTCGTGAAGAGTTCGTCGTGGCGCAGGTTCCTTCGTGGCGCGTCACTGCAACGTGACTTTGACGAATTGCGCGCTATCGCCATCCGCTATCTCAAAGAAGAGACCATCAAGCCCATTAAGGACCTTGGTCGATTCATCGCGTGGGGTTCTCTCGGCAGTATCTTCGTGGGCTTTGGATCGGTGTTGTTGCTGTTCGCGAGTCTGCGCTACCTGCAGTGGCAGTTTCCGGTGCTCGACGGGTCGCTTTCCTGGTTGCCCTACCTGATTGTGGCGGTTTTGGCGCTGGTGGTCATCGGTCTGACGGCGTGGCGAATAGTGAGTGGTACCGCGAAGCGCCGCCTGAAGGCTTCTAAGTGAGAGAACAAAGTCCGACGCGTCGTGAGCTCGAGGCTTCGCTTCGCTCCTTTTTGCCCGAGCGTGCCCAAATGGGTAGTTCCCTTACGGGGTCCAAACCCACGGTGGCCGCGGTTGGACTCGGTGGCGTGATGACGGGCTACGTGTGGGGTCAACTTCGTGGTCGTCGCGCTCGCAAGAACAAGAAGCGCTAAGTGTTAAAACGCCTCTTTCGCATCGCTACTGCGGCAACGATTGGTCGAGCGCTGGCCCAAAAGTCCCCCAAGTGGCTCTCCATAGCCCTCACTCTCTTGCTGTTTCGGTTCCTGGACCGCCGCTCGGCCAAGGCCTCGAAGAGTGCAAAAAGGGCCAAAACATGAAGAGTGCGCTCTTAAGGGCCGGGGAGCGCGTCATGCTCATCGACGCCAAAGACCGCCACTACCTCGTATCGCTCAAGGAAGGTTCGGCCTTTCACACCCACGCCGGCATTGTTCAACACGACGACGTTATTGGCGCCCTTGAAGGTTCGTTAATAAAGTCCAGCACCGAGCGCTCGTTTCTGGTGCTACGACCAACGCTCTCTGACGTCGTGCTTAAGATGCCGCGCGGTGCACAGGTCATCTACCCCAAGGACTTAGGCGCAATTCTGATGCAGGCCGATATCGGCCCCGGCATGCGCGTACTCGAAGCGGGCGTTGGATCAGGTGCGCTGTCGATGACGCTGCTACGCGCCGGAGCGAGCGTGAAGGCCTACGAGATTCGAGAGGACTTCGCCCAACACGCCATCAAGAACGTGCACGACATGCTAGGAGAAGACGTTGACTACGACGTCAAAATTCGCGACGTGACGGAAGGTATCGATGAGATCGACCTGGACCGGATCATCCTGGACATGCCCGAACCCTGGGACGTCGTCAAGCACGCCGAAGGAGCGTTGCGGCCCGGAGGAATCTTTCTGGCGTACCTACCAACGATTAATCAGACACAGTTGGTGCGTGAAGCACTGCATCACCACTCTTTTGGTTTAGAAGAGACGGTGGAGATACTCAGGCGCACCTGGCACATCGATGGCCGATCAGTTCGCCCCGATCATCGAATGGTCGCGCACACCGGCTTCTTGACGTCGGCGAGACGCCTCGTGAGGCGCGTCGAAGGCGACTAGTGGCGTTCGATGAAGATGCACTCGCCGGGGCACTCTTCGGAGGCCTCGATGACGGCGTCTTCGAACTCGGGTGGGACTTCCGCAACTCCCTCAGCACCGCCGGGGCTGCTCTTGACGTCGGTGCCCTGCTTTACGTAGGCCAAGCCGTCGTCCAATAGCGTAAAGACCGAAGGACAGATTTCTTCACAGAGTCCATCACCCGTGCAGAGGTCTTGGTCAATCCAAACCTTCATTTGCGTGCCCTCCATGGCCTATTACGTGTAATTACTCTAGTGGTCGTTTCGAGATATTCGTGACCTTCGTATCCCGCTCGCACTCACCTAGGGTGGCGATATGGACCGTTCCCCGGGATTTGGCGAATCTACGAGTGGTGAGCCCGACGAGACCGTCGGTGGGAACTCTCCGGGTGACTTGACCCTGAGCGACCTCGAACACTCGCTGCGACGCATAGAGCACCTCGAAGAGAAGCTCCTTGAGGCGAGAGGTCAGCTCTCACAAAGTCGCTCAAACAACGAGAAACTCACTATCACCATTCAACAGACGCGTGACCAGATCAGTGCTCTGCGTGACGAAGTTGAAAAACTCACACAACCGCCGGCCGTCTACGGCACCTTTACGGGCTTTAACGAAGACGGCTCCGTCGACATTTTTGCCTCTGGCCGCAAGATGCGCGTGGCCCTGCACCCGGGACTGGACCCCGCACAGATTGCCCGCGGTGACGAAGTTGTCCTCAATGAGTCCTTCACGGTTATTGGTGTGCGCGATTCAGACGGTCAAGGAGAAGTCGTCACCGTCAAGGAAGTGCTGGACGAACGCCGAGTGCTGGTGTACGGCCGAGCCGACGAGGAGCGCGTCGTCGAACTTGCCGAAGCGCTTCGCTCGGTGAAACTACGCAGTGGTGATGCGCTCCTGCTCGACCTTCGATCGAACATGCTGACCGAGAAGCTCACCCGTCAAGAGGCCGAAGAGCTGATCCTCGAAGAGGTTCCCGACATCAGTTACGCCGACGTGGGCGGTCTGGACGCCCAGATCGAGGCCATCACCGACGCCGTAGAGTTGCCGTACCTGCACCGAGCGCTCTTCAACGACTACGACCTGCCCGCGCCAAAGGGCATCTTGCTCTACGGGCCTCCGGGATGCGGCAAGACCCTCATCGCCAAGGCGGTCGCCAATTCACTCTCGCAAAAGGTCGCGGAACTTACGGGAAATCGCAACGTTCGCTCCTATTTCTTGAATATCAAGGGTCCCGAGCTGTTGAACAAGTACGTGGGTGAGACCGAGCGCCAAATTCGAGTCGTCTTTCAGCGCGCTCGCGAAAAGGCCGAAGAGGGCGTCCCGGTCATTGTCTTCTTTGACGAGATGGACTCGCTCTTTCGCACCCGAGGAACTGGTATCAGCTCGGACATGGAGTCAACGGTCGTTCCACAGCTGCTCGCCGAGATTGATGGCGTGGAATCGTTGCGCGACGTGATCGTCATTGGCGCAACAAACCGTGAGGATCTCATTGACCCCGCGATTCTTCGCCCCGGTCGCCTTGACGTCAAGATCAAGATTGAACGTCCTAACGCCGAGGCGGCGACACAGATATTCCAGCGCTACTTACACACCGAACTGCCGCTCGACGAAGCGACCGTGCGCGAAATTGGCGGAGGTGATCGGGCCAAAGCGGTGCAGTCCATAATCGAAGACACCGTCACCAGCATGTACCGAATCGACGATGAGAATCGCTTTTTGGAAGTTACGTACCAGGGTGGCGACAAGGAAGTCCTCTACTTTAAGGATTTTGCCTCGGGCGCGATGATTGAGAACATTGTGCGGCGTGCGAAGAAGATGGCCGTCAAGCGTGAGATCGCCAACCAGGGTCGCGGTCTTCGAAAGGAAGATCTCTTTGACGCCATTCGCCAGGAGTTCCGCGAGAACGAAGATTTGCCTAACACCACCAATCCCGACGACTGGGCAAGGATTTCGGGCAAGAAGGGCGAGCGCATCATTTTCATTCGTACGCTTATTAATCGTGAAGAGGACGACGAGAAGGGTGGTCGCTCGATCCAACACGTGGGCACGGGACAGTATCTCTAGGTCCGGAGCGATTGCCAAGGTTCTCGGTATCGAGACGGAGTACGGCATCGCCGGAGGACCTGAGGCTGACCCGATCGTTTCTTCGAGCATCATCGTCAACGCGTACGCCCAGGAGGGCCGAACTCGAACAAACTGGGACTTTGATGGCGAGACACCCGAGATGGACGCGCGCGGGCGCGTCGATCTCACTTCCTTCGCGCCTGTGGTCGAGACTCATTTAGCCAACACCGTGTTGACCAACGGCGCAAGACTCTACGTCGATCACGCTCATCCCGAGTATTCCTCGCCCGAGTGTCGAACCCCTCGCGAGGCGACGCTCTACGACGTGGCCGGCGAGGATATCATGCGTCGCGCTCTCGTCGGTGCTAACAATCGACTGGACCCAAACCAGGCCATCACGCTCTACAAGAACAACTCCGATGGTAAGGGCAACTCCTATGGCACGCACGAGAACTACCTCGTTCGACGCGACGTCGAGTTCGCTCATCTCATTCGCGCGATGGTGCCCCACTTTGTCTCTCGCCAAATCGTGGTGGGCGCCGGGAAAGTGGGCGCGGAAACCGACGCCGGCCTCGACGTGAATCCGGCTTTTCAGCTCTCCCAGCGCGCCGAGTTCTTCGAAGAGGTCGTCGGGCTCGAGACCACGTTGAAGCGCCCCATCATCAACACTCGCGACGAACCCCACAGCGACGCCGAGAGGTTCCGTCGTCTTCACGTCATCATCGGCGACGCCAACATGAGCCAGTTCGCGACGTTCGTCAAGATTGGGTCGACGGCGTTGTTGCTGGCTGCTCTAGAAGAGTCCGGGGTTGGGGTCTTCCCCGCCATGCCCAAATCGCCCGTGCACGCCGTGCGTTTCTTCGCGACGGATTTGAGTCTCTCTGAGGCTGTGGCGTGCGACGATGGTCAGTCAAGGAGCGCGTGGGACTTTCAAGACGAGTTGTGGCACGTGGCAAATGCGTACGTCAGTCAAACCGGAGCCGAAGCGGTCGCTGAACCCGAAGAAGTCCAGTTGATCTTGACTCAGTGGCGCGAAATGCTTGACGGTGTTCGAGACGATCGCGACGCCGTCGCCGATCGGGTCGACTGGGTAGCGAAATTTCGCGTCGTGACGGGCTACAAGCAACGCCACGACCTCGGTGATCACGACGCGAAACTTCGAGCTATCGACTTGCAGTACCACGACCTTCGAGCGAGCCACTCGCTCGCTCAACGCGTCGGACTTCGCGCTCTCAGCACCGACCTCGATGTTCGTGAAGCCGTTCACAATCCACCCCGCAGTACACGGGCGTACTTTCGGGGCCAGTGTGTCTCGAGATATCCCGACCAAATCGTTGCCGCGAATTGGGATTCGGTCGTGTTCGATCTCGGCGAGGGACCGCTGCAACGCGTGCCAATGCTTGATCCTTTGAGGGGTACCCACGCACTCACTGCTGAGTTGCTAGAAACAAGTACGACGGCAATTGAACTTCTTCATGCACTAGACAGGTAGAACAGAAGTATGAGCGAACGAGAGCGAATCCAAAAGCAGCGCCCGGAGCGCACGAATGAATCATCGAGCGACGTGTCGGTCGACGCAACGAAGGGCGACCGGTTAAAGGCCGACCTCGATGACTTACTGGATGAGATCGACGAAGTTCTCGAGGAGAACGCCGAGGAGTTTGTACGTAACTACGTGCAAAAAGGCGGGGAGTAACCGTGGGCCTGCCCCTCTTTAGTGCCCACAGTGATCCGGGGCCGTCGTTTTGGCATTTCGCAGAGTCGCAGGGCCTAACTCCGACAGCGAGCGCCCTAGACGACGCTCCTCACGCCACGACGGTAATTGCCGTTCGCTACAGCGAGGGCGTGGTGATGGTCGGCGACCGCCAGGCGACGGGTAACTACATCGCGAGTCGAGACGTACGTAAGATTGAGCCGGCCGATCGCTACACGGCCCTCGCCATTTCGGGCAGCGCCGCGCGGGGTATCGAACTCCTAAAGATTGCGCAGTTGTCCTTCGAGCACTACGAGAAGATGACCGACTCCGCACTGAGCCTCGAAGGTAAGGCCAACTACCTTTCGCCGATTGTTCAACGAAACAATCTTTCGTCGCCGCTGATGGTGTTGCCGCTACTGGCTGGATGGGACGCGAGTCACCGGGTGGGGCGAATCTTTGAATACGACGGAGCGGGTGGATGTTACGAGCGTTTCGATTTCTCGACCATCGGCTCGGGATCACCCTTCGCCGACGGTGCGCTTCGTCTCGGATTTCGTTCGAACTTGGACCTTGAGGCCGCGCTGGAGTTGGGCGCTCTGGCGCTCTACGAAGCCGGCGACAACGACCCGAGCACTGGTGGGCCAGATTTTGTCCGCAATATCTTTCCGATGATGATCACGCTCAACGAAGCGGGTTTCCAAGAACTGCCCGCGAGCGAGGTGGGGGAGCGGTTCCGAGTAATTAACGAACGTCGAACCCAATCGGGTGGCGTCGCGGGTGGAGCGCTTCGGTGAGTAACTACTTTTACGTCTCGCCAGAACAACTCATCAAGGACCGAGCCGAGTTTGCCCAAAAGGGCATCGCGCGAGGACGGTCCATAGTTGCCGCGATCTACGACAAGGGCGTGGTGCTCGTCGCGGAGAACCCTTCAGCCTCCTTGAACAAAGTCTCCGAGATCTACGATCGAATCGCCTTCGCTGGTGTTGGTAAATACAACGAATTTGACCGTCTCCGCGAGGCGGGGATTCGCTGGGCCGATACGACGGGTTTTACCTACTCGCGTGAAGACGTCGACGCTCGAGCGTTGGCGAACTACTACGCGCAACACCTCGGTGACATGTTCACCGAAGGTCAAAAACCCTTAGAGGTCGAAATTCTCGTTGCGCAGTTGGGCAACGCCCTTCGCCCCACCAAGCTCTACCGCGTCGCCTACGAGGGGACGATTTCTGATGAGCCCCACTTCGCGGTGTTGGGGGGCGACGCCGAGACGATCAGAGATCGTTTCGCGCTGACCGAGGAGACCGTCCACTCACTCGAGACCACCTTGCAAAATGCGTCTCGCGCGCTCACCGGACCGGAGCGAACGCTGAGCGCTTCGGAGTTAGAAGTCGGCATCCTCGAAGACCGCGGTAATCGCAGAACCTTTGTGCGACTTAGCGACGAACAGATAAGCGAGCTCTTGAGCTGAGATCAGCTCAGACCACGTCATGCTGCGGAGAATCTTCGGCGTAGAAACTGAGTACGGTATTACATTCTCGCTGCGCGGTCAGCGACGATTAAGTCCCGACGAAGTCTCCCGGTTTCTTTTTCGCAAGGTCGTGGCGTGGGGTCGTTCGTCGAACGTGTTTCTCGAAAACGGTAGTCGGCTCTATTTAGACGTTGGAAGCCACCCCGAGTACGCCACCGCCGAGTGCGACAGCCTCGATGATCTCGTAGCCCAGGACAAGGCCGGCGAATCAATACTTCGTGAACTCGTTGGTTACGCACAAGCGCAGTTGAGTGAAGAAGGTATACGTGGCGATATCTATCTCTTCAAGAACAACACGGATTCCACGGGCAACTCCTACGGCTGCCACGAGAACTACTGCATCGAGCGGATTGAGGACCTAAGTCGACTCGAAGAGATGTTCATTCCCTTCTTAATCAGCCGACAGATCTTCACGGGCGCCGGCAAAGTGGTCACCAACGCTAAGGGGACCGCGTACTCAATGAGTCAGCGCGCCGAGCACATTTGGGAAGCGATATCTTCGGCCACGACGAGAAGCCGTCCGATTATTAACACGCGCGACGAACCTCACGCCGACCCCGAAAAATACCGCCGACTCCACGTCATCGTGGGCGACTCGAACATGAGCGAGTTCGCCACGTATCTTAAGGTCGGCACGGCCGCGGTCGTACTCGCGATGATCGAAGACAAGACCACCGTGATGCGCGACTACTCGATGGCGTCGCCGATAAACGCACTCCGAGATATTTCCTACGATCTCTGGAGCAAAGAGCCGGTCAAGTTGCTCAACGGACGCGACCTCACCGCACTGGAGATCCAAGAAGATCTCTGCGAACGAGCCGAGCTGTTTCTTCAATCGCACGACCTGCCCGCTGACCAGGTCCACGCGGTAAAGCTATGGCGCGAGGTTATAGAGCAGTACCGCAGTGACCCAATGGGACTGTCCGATCGAGTGGACTGGATCGCGAAATTGCAGATCATCGATAGGGAGCGCGAACGCAGTGGTGTAGAACTAAGCGATCCGAAGATTGCTCTGATCGACCTGCTCTACCACGACACCAACTTTGATCGTGGTCTCTACTATCGACGCGCCGCTCGAGGGCACTACCAACGCATAGTTAGCGAAGAGCAGATTGAACGCGCCACGACCACGCCTCCGGCCACCACCAGAGCGCACATGCGTGGCACGTTCATTCAGGCGGCGAAACAGTGGCGACGGGACTACACCGTTGACTGGGTGCACCTTAAGTTGAACGATGAAATGCAGCGGACGGTTTTATTGAAGGATCCCTTCAAGAGTACCGATGATCGATTTCAGAAGCTGTTGGCCTCGTTAGAACGTCACGGTTGACTCAACTAACCTTGCGAGGTGTCCGACGAGTCCCCACCCGAGATTGACGAACTCGTAGCAGTCAGCGACGACGCAGCGACGCGTCCCGTTCGACGTCGCTCACGAACCACTTGGGTGATCGAGTGGCTGGTCATCGTTGTTGTCGCGGTGGCGGCTTCCTTGTTGATTCGGACCTATTGCTTTCAGACCTTCTTTATTCCTTCGGCTTCGATGGAACCCACGTTGCAGATTGGTGATCGACTGATCGTCGACAAATTGAGTGTCGAATTCGGCACGATCAATCGCGGGGACATCATGGTTTTTACGGCACCACCCAGCGAGAACTGTGGCGTCAAGGACACCGACCTCGTCAAACGAGTCATTGGACTTCCGGGTGATCACCTCACGTCAAAAGGCAACACCATCTACGTCAACGGAAAACCACTCAAGGAGAATTGGCCTCATACCGAACCACTAGGGCCGCCCATTGGTAACGTGACCGTGCCAGCGAATCACTACTTCATGATGGGTGACAATCACTCGGACTCCTGCGACAGCCGAAGTTGGGGTACGGTTCCGCGAACGGACATGATCGGTAAGGCGTTCGTCCGAATTTGGCCTCTCTCACGGATTGGCTCGCTCTAAAATCACCGAGGCCTGCGACCTACAATGGGGTCGTGTTGAGTTTGAGCCCAATAAAACTCTTGGTGATTGCCGCCGTGATCATGCTGCTCATGGGCCCGGACAAGTTGCCGGACGTTGCGCATAAGTTGGGCGCCGCGTGGCGAACGGTGAAGAAGCTCCAAGAGCGAGTCGAGGCCGAAGTCCGCGAAGCGATACCTGACCTACCGAGCACCGGAGATATTGCGCGCATCGCGCGAAGCCCCGTCAATCTGTTGAACCAACTGGCTGATCGAGTCGACGCCAAAGAGGCCGCCGCGGCGAATCCAGTGGCACCAGAAGCCGCCGAGGGCGACGCCGTCCCCCTCGTCCAGCCCTACGTGGCCCCACGACCGATAACCCAACGCGCCGACGAGTCGGCGCTGCCACCCGATCCGTCACTGAACTAAGGCGGTCATGGCAAAATTTCGTCGCGCCGAAACTGGTATGACGCTGGCCGAGCATCTGGCGGAACTTCGCCATAGATTTTTGATAATGGCCATCGCCATCACGGTCTTTGGCGTCCTCGGTTTCATCTTCTATCCAAACATTTTGAAGTTGCTACAAAATCCTTACTGTTCGGCAGTTCCCGGCCACTGTAAGTTCCTGGTGACCAACCCACTCGACGGGCTGACCTTACGCGTCAAAATTGCGTTTTTCGGTGGATTCCTCGTTTCGTCACCCATCATTCTCTGGCAAGTGTGGCGCTTCGTGACACCGGGGCTCAAGGCGAGAGAGCGCCGCTACATCATTCCCTTCGTTGCGGCATCGCTCGTTTTCTTTGGCGCGGGAATTGTCTTGGCGTATTTCAGCTTTGGTCACGCCATTCACTTCTTAAAGTCCATCGGTGGCTCGACATTGATAACCGAGTACAACCCCAATCAGTACCTGACGCTCTTCCTCTTGATGATGTTCATCTTTGGTCTGATGTTCCTCTTCCCGGTGGTACTTGTCGCTCTGGAGTTGGCTCGCGTCATTACGCCATCGCAACTCCTTCGAGGGTGGCGTTACGCGGTGATCACTATCGTCATCGCCGCGGCTATCTTCACGCCGAGTGGCGACCCGTTGTCGATGTGCGCGTTGGCGGTGCCACTCATCGTCTTCTACTTTCTCGCAATCGGTGTTGGCAAGCTGCTGCACCGGTGAGCGTCCTCGGGTACCGAAGTCGATTTATCGACCGGCTCGGTTTCGGCCTTGACCGTTTTCAACTCGAGGCCATAGAGGCGGTGGATCAACGAGTCAACGTGCTCGTGAGTGCCCCCACCGGTTCGGGAAAGACGCTCATTGCTAACTACGCGATTGGCCGCGAACTCGAACGAGAACAGCGGACCTTTTATACGACACCACTCAAGGCACTGTCGAATCAGAAGTATTACGAACTCTGTGAGTTGCACGGCGAGGCTCGAGTCGGACTTCTCACGGGTGACACTTCAATGAATCGAAGCGCCCCCATCGTCGTTATGACCACCGAAGTACTCCGCAACATGTTGCTTACCGAGTCTGATCAGTTGACCACGCTCGGACTCGTCGTCCTTGACGAAGTCCACTACCTTCAAGACCCTTTTCGTGGCGGCGTGTGGGAAGAGGTCCTCATTCTCACGCCCTCGGCGGTGCGATTCGTGGCGCTGTCGGCGACCATTGGCAACGCCGATTTTCTCGGCGAGTGGTTTACTCAGGTTCGCGGCCCGACCACCATCGTGGTCGAGAAAACGCGTCCCATCCAACTCCACAATCATTTAGCGGTCGTGAAAAGGGGACAGCCGACTGCCGAGATCTCTGATCTGCTCGATGGTCCTCGACTCTCTGACGAGGCCCGCCGAATCGACAACTTGATGAAGGCATCGCGACGCTTTCGACCCGGTACTAAGTGGCAGGGTCCCAAGTCGAGCGCGCCACCGCCGCCGTTTCGTTCACCACGTCGCTCGGAGCTGATGCAGGCACTCGAGCGAGAGGACCTGTTGCCCGTCATCGTCTTTATCTTCTCGCGCGCCGCCTGTGACGAAGCCGTCCACCAGTTGCGTCGCGACGGTCTGTTGTTCACCTCACCCGAAGATCGTCGAGAGATTGAACGAATTGCTGAGTCGAGGCTCGCCGACTTCTCCAAAGACGATCTCCAAGCGCTCGAGTACGCCGACTTCTTTGACGCACTACGCCGCGGGATCACGAGTCACCACGCGGGCATGGTGCCGGCTTTTCGCGAGATCGTCGAGGCGTGTTTCGAACGAAATCTGCTGGCCGTGGTCTTTGCTACTGAGACCCTCGCCCTCGGTGTCAACATGCCAGCACGTTCAGTCGCGCTCGAGCGATTCACCAAATACTCCGACGCCGGACGTCAGTTTCTCACCAGCGCGGAGTTTGCCCAAATGACCGGACGGGCCGGTCGTCGCGGCCTCGATGATGAGGGCCACGCCATTGTCTGTTTCTCCAACGACTTGGCGCTGCACGACGTGGGCCGCGTGGCCCTTGCTCCACCTTCGGATCTGCATTCGTCGTTTCGCCCTACCTATAACTTCACGGCAAGTCTGGTGAACAACTTCGAGTATGAGACGGCGCTGAAAGTCGTGCAGCGTTCGTTCGCGCAGTTCGAGAACGAACGGCGACCTTCGGCGTCGAAACGTCCCCTCACGGACCAAATGAGCGCGCGTCACCACGTACTCGAGGAGTTGGGTTACGCCAATGGTTGGACGCTGAGCCCCCAGGGTCTGCTTCTTCGTTCGATCTATCACGAGTGCGACCTACTCATCGCCGAATCGATTAGTGCTGGTGTCTTCGAGGGTCTCGACGCGGCGCAGCTCGCGGGGCTGTTGTCGTGCTTCGTCTTTGAGTCACGTCGTACCACACGGTCAACCAGCGCAGCCAAGCAGGTGTCGACCAAGAAAAAGCGGGTGCACCACGATCGATTGGGTCAAGAACGGCGCGTCAGTATTGCCGAACGCCTCGCCGAGATCTCACTCATCGCCGCAACAGTTCGCGGGGTCGAGGAACGCTACAAGGTGCCCCACTGCAAAGAGCCCGACGGTCACTTCGCGACAATCATCGCGGCCTGGGCGAGGGGAGTGACACTCGGAACGGTGTTGGACCTCGCGGACGCTGAAATTGGCCAGACCTCGCCGGGTGACTTCGTTCGAAACGCCAAACAGGTGGCCGATCTCTGTGAACAGTTGGCCCGAATGCACCAACTCACGGCTGTCGCCGAGGTGGCGCTCGAAGCTCGTGACGCGGTCCTACGCAGTGTGGTTGCGGGTGCCTCCAGCGTCCACCCGCGGAGCTAAATTCACCTCTAACCTCATAACTCCATGCATCCCTACGTTGCCGAAGAGTTCACCGCCGCCGAGGCCGCAGTGCTTCGACGGTACTTCACGAATCTCGAAGGTCCAGTCTTTGCTCTAGTGAACTTGCCCGAGGTCGTCAAGGGCGCACTGTTTGCTCGTTATTCGCGCTCCTCGAAGAGTCTGCGCCGCCTCTTTCTCGACGAGTTCGTCCATGACCTAGAACTTACGGGTGACGCCGGCATCGACGCAACCGTCGGACTTGACCGAGCGGACGATCTCTACCAAAAGATCTTCGTCGAATACGGCGACGACTCGGTGGCTCAGTTGGGAGGTGTGCATCTCGCCTGCGAACAGGCGAGCAACCTGCTGACCAAGGTGCTCGAGCGTGGTCGATTGATGAGCTACCTGGAACAGTCGACGCGCTACTTGGCCTACGACAAGCGGCTCAGCAACGGTCTCTATCGCTTCTACCGCGACAATGAACTGCTCGAGTCACGCTTTGGAGCGCGCTACATCGGCGAGATGGATCGGATGTTCGACACGTATCGTGAACTTCTTCCCGTGCTGACGGACTGGCTCGGAACGAGGTACCCCAAGACGCCCGACGACACGGACTTTGTCTATCGTCAGGCCATTCGTGCGAAGGCTCTCGACGGCCTGCGTGGTCTGCTCCCGGCGAGCGCACTGTCGAATCTTGGTATTTACGCATCGGGTCAGGCCTACGAAGCTCTGTTGTTGCGCATGAGGGCACATCCTCTGCCGGAAGTTCGTGACTACGCGAAAATGATGCACGAGGAGCTCGCGAAAGTCATCCCATCATTCTTGAAACGGCTCGACGTTCCAGAGCGCGGCGTTGCTTGGACAAACTATTTGACCAGCACGCGAAGTGCCACCCACGCTCTAGTGAGTTCTTTGAACGCTGACGAGGACGAGTCGGGGGAGTACGTTCGTCTCGTCGGTTTTGATCCCGAAGGTGAGGATCGAGTTCTTGAGGCGATCGTCTTCGCCGACTCAACAATGTCGCACGATCACGTTGCAGAAATCGTCAAGTCCTTGAATCCAGCCGAACGCATCGAGCTCTTCTCCACTTACGTTGGTCAGCGAGAGAACCGTCGACATCGTCCGGGACGAGCGTTCGAACGCACCGACTACCGATTCGAGATCGTCAGTGACTACGGAGCCTTTCGCGATCTTCAGCGACACCGGCTGCTCACCATTGAGTGGCAGCCCCTCACGGTCGACCTCGGCTTTGACGTGCCTGACGTGATCAAAGAGTCGGGACTGGCCGGTCGTTACGAGGAGTCGCTGTTGCGCTCGGCCGAACTCTTTCACGACGTAGCGTCAGTTTTCCCTGGCCAGGCGCAGTACTGCGTCGCGCTGGCCTTTCGCATCCGTTACGTAATGCAGATGAACGCCCGAGAAGCCATGCACCTCATCGAACTTCGCTCGGGCCCCCAGGGCCACCCGAGCTACCGTCGCGTGGCCCACGAGATGGCCCGATTAATCGGTGAAGAGGCTGGTCACAGGGCCATTGCCCAGGCGATGAACTACGTCGACTTCTCCGAAACAGACCTTGAGCGCCTCGAAGCAGAGCGAACCGCGGAGCGGAATCGTCGAAATCGCTAGAAAAGGCGACATTTACGGACTCTTTAGGTTCAAATGCCGCACGATTGGTCAAAAAGGCCATACAATGCCAGCGCTACAGAAGAGGAACTTATGGCAGATGATGTTGAAAATGATGAAGTCTTTGACGAAGAGGAGCTCGCGGAGGGCTTCATCGAAGAGATCGTGACCGAAGAAGAGCTCGAGGACGTCGTTGAAGGTATCGACGAAGAGGACGACGCGGACGACGAGAGCGTGGTCGCAGAGCTGACGGATGAAGAAGAGATAGTGGCCGCGGCCGCGGTGGTGGTTGAAGATGAAGACGACGTCGTTGACGACGCCGACATCGAGATGGCGCTCGACGAAGTACTGGCCGAGACGATTCTGCGCACCTCGGTGCCTGAGGACGATGATGAGGCTCCGGTTGAGGTCGATCCGACCGTTGACGCCGCCGAGGCAATCCTTCCCAAGCAAGACGATGAGTTTCGCTGTACTTCGTGCCGACTTTTGAAGAAGACGAGCCAGCTCGCCGACCGTCCCAAAATGCTCTGTCGTGACTGTGTCTAAGACTTGTCGGGCGCCACGACCTCGTGCGCCCCTCTTCGGGACGTAAGGTGATCGTTTCGCTGGTCACGTCAGTGACTCCCCAAGTGGAAACTCTTTGGCATCACGCGCATAAAGACGTCCTGGTGAAGCGAGGTGGCGTTGCCCTGCTCCACACGCTCTGTGGCGAAGGGGACGTTGGCCAACTGCTTGTGGACGTCGTATCGACTTCGTCGCTTTGGATCGTCAGCGACAAGGGTCAGATCAAGGGACTGGGACTCGTTCGAGAACGGGTCGTTGAGGCGATCTACGTTGTCCACGAGTTTCGTCGCCAGAAGGTGGCGACGAAACTAATGAAATCGCTCTTGCAGAGTGATACTCCGCCGATCGACGCGTACGCGTTGCCCGGCGACCGGGCGATGAAATCGCTCTACGAGTCGCTGGGTTGGAAAGCGCGACTACTCACGATGCGCGGCGCGTAGGCGGACGTCGAACGATCCGGGTGGGCGGTGGTGGTGGAGGCACCTTCATACCGAGAAGCTTCGCGAGCTCGGGAATGGCACCCGCGTTGTGAACCGCGACGGCGCGACTGGCTTCATCGTTGGGGATTCCGAGGGGCTTAACGTTTCGACGAATTGAAGTGTCCGCGGCGAGCTCGACTATCTCCCGCCACTTAGCAGGGTCCTGATCAACCGTCAGCGCTTCTGAGACGAGGGCCACTACTCGTACGGCCGAATCGGCGCTCACGCGCGTCGAAATGTCCGGCGGGCGGGCGACGAGGCTGAGCGCCTCTTTCACATTCTTTGAGGCAATCGCGGCTTCAAGCTTCTCATTCCACTGCGTACGAAGGTGATCGACGCGCGCACTGAGTGAGGCTTGAAGCTCTTTGAGTTGCGTTCTCGACTCGTCGTCCAGTGAGACAGTCTTCGCGGACGTGACCACGGCGCGCAGGTCACGAAGGCGCAGCTCACGACCCGCGGCGACTGCGCCGCCGGCGCGGTCCTTCCAAAGAGCGAGGTTGGTGCTCTTGAGGAGATCTTCAGCAATGCGTTCAATCGTGGTTGCGTCGACGGTGGGACGGCCTTGCGAAGAGGCGTTCTTGTTCTGCAACTCAACGGCGGATCGCACGGCGGGCATTCCACCACGCAGGAGTTGTTCGGCTACGGGCAGTTGTTCTGGTGAGAGGGTAGCGAGCAATGCGTTGCGGTGAATCGTGGTCAGCGGCGGTTGTTGGGGACCCGTGGAACGTTCGGGACGACTCGTTCGACCGGTTCGCTCCGTTCGAGGACTTCGCGCCGGTCGCTCGCCGCGCGCGGCGCCCTCAGTCCTCTCGGGACGTGCGCCTTCATTTCGAGGGCCGCGGGCTGGACGATCACTACGCGGAGCGCGTTCAACCTTCTCACCCGTCGTCGTGGCGTCTTTAGGGTCGCGTGGCGCACGTGGTTCTCGGCGCGTCGTCGGACGTTTCGTTGCCTCACGTCGCTCGCCGTCACGTCGATCGCTGTCACGCCGCTCGCCACCGCGGCTTGCGCCTCTTCCCTTTGGCGCGTAGGTGACGACGACGTCAGGCCCCTTTTTGGGTTCTTGAATGAGTTCCAGGCGTTCGTTCTTTGGATCCAGTGGTGAGGCGGTCTTCGGCGCCATGATCGAGAGGACTTCTATGCCCTCCATGAACTGTTCAATATCAGCCCGGTAGACGTTGCCTATCACTGGGCCGCCAGGGACCAGCGACGCCTGCAAGACGCCCTTAGGGAGCTTCGCGCCCGCGGCGCGCCACGTGGCAACTTCGCCATTCAGACTGGTTATTTCGATCTCAATGCGACGAGACATAGGGTTCTAATCTAGTCGCTCAGGGATGATCAAACATTTCTCAACCATTTAGCCCAAGTTTAAAGTTCGATGCCTAGCATGGCTTCGTGAGTGACACGCCAACTGACGTTCCCGAAGAGTATGTCTCGAACTCGATACCCGATAGTCCCGAGACGCACGAAACATCGTTGCCAACGGTGAGCGAAACTGACGCACCTCACTCGACTACACCCCCAACGTGGACGCCGCCGGGGGAGCGGGTCTTTGCAAGTTCACCCCTTTCGAACGAAGCGCCCGACGAGGTCGTGCGCGGTGCGAGTCCGAGCTTCGCCGATGAGGCGCCACTTTCGTCGCAGATTCGAAAGAGTCGAACGCTCTGGTCGAATCGACTCTCTCTCTTGCTCGTAGCCGCCCTGGTGGGGGGGCTCGCGGGGCACTTCGCTTCTTCGTCCTCATCGGCGCCAGGCTCCGTGACGGTCAACGAGACGAGCGCCTCGCCCGGCGCGGCCATACTCCCTAACGGCATGAGTATTCCCAAACTGGTCGTCAAGGTACTGCCCTCAATTGTCAGTATCGACGTCAAGGGTAGCGGCGTAGAAGATCAGGGAACTGGCATGATCATTACCGCCGCTGGACTCGTCGTGACGAATAATCACGTCATCGCCGCCGCCGTTCAAGGCGGCACGATCACCGTGACGCGCAGCGGTTCCACCAAAGCCGAACCCGCAACGTTGGTTGGAACCAATCCCGTCGACGACGTGGCGCTCATTCGCATTAACGGCGCGTCGAACCTGCCCGTGGTGACATTTGGCAACTCCAACGCCCTCGTGGCGGGCGACGCCGTCGTAGCGATCGGTAACGCACTCGGGCTCGCTGCCGGTACGCCCACGGTGACCCAGGGCATCGTCTCCGCTCTCGGTCGCACCGTGACCGCCGGTACGAGTACTGCTTCAGAGACACTGAACAACATGATCCAGACCGACGCCGCCATTAACCCTGGCAACTCGGGCGGTCCACTACTCGACTCGAGCGGGGACGTCATTGGCATGAACACTGCCGTTGCGGGCACCTTGGCCAATGGCGAGACGAGCCAAAACATTGGCTTCGCTATTCCCGTCGCGACTATTGAATCACTACTCACGACCCTCAAGGCTGGCGAGAGCGTGGTGAACCACGGAGCCTTCATTGGCGTGGAGATTGAATCGATGACGCCGTCGCTCCAGCAGCAGTACGGCTTCAAGGTCACCAGCGGCGCGGTCGTGATGAGCACCATCGCTGGTTCGGGCGCGGCCGCCGCGGGCGTGCGCCAGGGCGACATCATCGTGGCTATCAACAAGACTTCGATAACCAGCGCTCAAGACGTCAGCGCAGTGATCTCGTCACTCAAGCCGGGTGACGTGATCACTCTGCACGTGGTGCGCGGGACCAAGCACCTCTCACTCAAGGTAACGCTCGGACACACGCCAGCGAGCTAAGCCAATGTGGCGATACCACCGTCTACGGGAAGTATCACGCCCGTGATGTAACTCGCGGCGGGTGACGCTAGAAAAATTGCCGCGCCCGCCATGTCCGAGGGCTGCCCAATTCTCTTCATCGGGGCACTTTGGGCAATCGCGTCGCCAAAGGCTTGGAGCGTGGCGTGCATCATCTTGGACTCGAAGGGACCAGGCGCAATGGCGTTCACCGTAATCTTGGGCGCCAAGAACTTGGCCAGATGGCGGGTCAGTTGGTGAACACCCGCCTTCGAGGCGGAGTAGGCGTAGGTCTCCATAGCGGGCACGTGAAGACCATCAATCGATCCAATGTTGATCACCCGCGACGGGTTCTCGCTCGTGGCGTTCGCTTCAAGCGTCGGGCGAAGAAACTTGGTCAAATGAAAGACGCCCTTGACGTTGAGCGCGAGCACCCGCTCGAAGGCGACCTCGTTGTACTCGTCCATTGGCGCTCCCCACGTGGCGCCGGCGTTGTTCACCAACACGTCGAGGTGCGGCTCCCTCGAAGCGATCTCACCGGCGAGACGTTGACACTCAGCTTCGCTGGAGAGATCGGCCGGTAGGGAAGTGCACGAACCGGTTTTGGACAGCTCCTTCGCCAAAGCGTCACCGACCTCGGCCTTGCGTGAGGAGATGTAGACCGTGGCGCCGGCATCAACGAAGCCGCGCGCGATCATCTCGCCGATGCCTCGAGAGCCGCCGGTGACGAGTACTACTTTGCCCGAAACATCAAAGAGTGAGTTCATCTGGCGAATTGTAGGCCACCAACGAGCCCATTAAGAACGCGACCCGGGGGCGGGGAAGGTCGGGTCTACGTCCATGCGCTCGCACCAGAGCTTCGTCGACGTCAAATGCCTCGACGACTTCCTGCGCCATGCCTTTAGCGGGGTCGCCCCAGATGACGCGGAACTGAACGGGCCCAGAAGGGCGCACGCCTAGTTTGTTACGCGCAGTCGCGTAATCGAGACCGAAGAGACGTCGGACTTCGTGTCCGTGGCGTACATGGTCTTGATTGTCCACACGCCATTGGTCGAGAAGTTGAAGGCGCACTCGACTTGGCTCTGCTGTACTGGTTGGTAAGTACAGATCAGGTTGTCTACGTTCGAACTATCGGGAGGGAATGCGACCATACGCACGACGCCACCGGTGCGTTCGGGCCACACGTCGGTGATGATGTTGAACGTTCCGTTGCTGAGCGAAGCCGGTGCGCTGTTGTCGCTGAAGTCAAAAGAAAGAACGACCTTATCGGGCATAAAGGGGTCAGCTCCTGATGGGACTACGAAAATCCCGACACTGGCGGCAACGAATAACATTGCCAAGAGGACCCGACGCATGCGACGATTATAACAGGAAATGATCAACATATCGCCGATAATGTTCGTTATGTAAAGTAATGAAACACTTTTCCGGGAGGTACGCGAGCGCTCTCCCTCGTTGCACCAACGATGTTTTTCCTTGATTTTACAACGTTTAAGTGAACAGTCTCTTTACGACGGGCGTTCAGCCTTAGTCAGCATCTAACTCTTTTGGCACAATAGACCGACAGAAAATGTCACGAATTTGTTACAGACCTTAACGGATCACCGCGAAGGATTGGGAAAACCAGGCAACAACGTAATGCCCTTCACTGACTCTCTTATCCCATAGTCTCGGTGTCGCCTCCATCGGCGCCACCAACGGCGTCAGCGTCGCGCAGATCTACGCCCCCAACGGCCTCCGCGTCGCCTCCATCGGCGCCGCCAACGGCGTCAGCGTCGCTCGGAATGTCGACCTCAACGATGTACACGTCGGCTTCTACGACACCGCCAACGACGCCATCGTCGCGCAAAATATCGACCTCAACGATGTACTCGTCGCCTGGGTCTTCTCCGCCCATTGTGCTGGTAACGCCCTCGTCTGCGCCTCCCATTACATCCGAACCATCACGACTCGATCGCTTCAATGGTTCCTGTTCCTTATCCATATATCTCCTTTACTATTTCGATTCACTCGAACTCTGAAACGCCCCGCGACAGAAGTGGTCCTCGGGTACGATTCATTACTCGCGGCATCCAACGTGCCCTGTGCGGGTCCCATTGACTTACGAGAGATGGTGACGGTAACGGATGAGTCGGACAACCCCTCGTTTGCGGCGACACTGAGACTCATTCCAACTAGACCCATTTCATGCCCTCTACTTCTACGTCTGACGAAGTGTCAGGCGAGAAGGAGGCGAGGTCTGGACGTCCTAAGTGAACGGTACCACGACGCGAGATCAACCACGCAAGAGTCCCGAATTACCTCTCTATCCATCTATTCCCCACTTGAAGGAGTCGGTTCGATAGTTTCTTAGTACCGATGAGCGCGAACATTACTCTCAAGCCGCGCCAATTTGTCATGGCATTGTCATCCGCGGCCGCCGGGGGCATCGTGGGTACTTTTTTGCGCGATGAACTGGTGAAACTCGATCACATCCCGTCAGCTACTTCGGCCCTGGCGGCGTGGCCCAACCAGATTCCCTGGCCGCTCTTGATTATCAATTTCGTTGGCGTCTATCTCGCCACCCGTCTTTTGCGGGGGCCCCTGCGTCAGCACGACCCCAACAGTCTCACTCGCGTCCTCGTTATCACGGGTTTCTTTGGCGGCCTTACGTCCTACTCAGGACTCTTTGTCAACCTGGCGTCAATCTGGCACCTCTCGGTATGGGGAAGCATTTTTGTGGGCTTAGGCGCCATCGTGAGCGGAGTTCTCGGCGGCTGGCTCGGATTGCTGGTGCCCCGGCGATGACACTGCTGCTCGTGTGCTTGTTCGGAGCCGTCGGGTGTGTGGTGCGTTACGCCTTCGAGTATGCCGTTCGGCGTCACCATCCAACGAAGCGCCCCTGGGCGACGGTGGCGGCGAACGCAGTTGGCTGTGGAGTCGCGGGCTACGCGGCGTACCGATTAGTCGGCACAGCCGACGCTCGCTTACACGACGTGGTGCTGACCGGATTCTGTGGGGGACTGACCACGTTCTCGTCAGCCTTCGCGATACCGGCCATCCTTCAGCGAGAACACCACTGGGGCTACTCCCTCACCCTGATTATCACTACCCCACTGCTCTGTGGTGGCCTGTTCGTGCTCGGGATGTCACTCGCCCACTAGATCGTCAGGGTCACGGTCGCCGATCAATGACTCACGAGACAGTACTGTGCCTTAGATCTTGATTGGCCCTTGGTCGGTCTCGCTTAGACCAGAGAAGTCGGCCGTGCCCTTTGGTGTCCGCGGCATCAGTCCCGCCGCAATGAGACCTATCGCAAGTACCGCAATCCCGGCGTAGGGAGCCCAGACGGTCGGCGCGGTGACCTTGTAAATCGCCCCGTAGATTGCTGCGATCGTCACGAGACCGCCGACGAGGCAGGCGAGGTAGAGCTGCCAGGTCTTGGAACCGGAACGGAGCCCTCGAAGGGCACCGACCGCAATGAAGAGATAGATCACCGCAATCGCGAAACCACCGAACGTCGACATCCAACTGAACATCGAGAAGTACTTCGGGAAGCCCGAAAGTGCAAAACTCGTCGTCCACATCACCAGCAAGATAATCACGGCGTAGACGAAGAGCACGAAGACTATTGCCCCCGACGGGGTGCCACGGTGAGAGATCCTCGTCAACGTCTTGGGCAGGCGGCTATCGCGAGCGAGCGCGAAGACTCCCCTTGACGCCGATACCGCACATCCGATTAACACCGCGATCATGTCGAAGATGACCACGAGTTCAACGAGTCGACGAATTCCAACACCCGCAAAGCCACCCGCTGATTTTGGTCCGGCGAGCGTGAAGAGTGGAGCACCCGCGTTCTTTCCCAGAGCGCTCAAGTTGAAGTGAAAGCCCGAAACCTGAGCGAATGAACCAATGATGTAGAAACCAGCAATCGCGACAACGGAGATGAGTACGGCGCGAGGAATATTGCGCTCGGGTCGTTCGGTTTCTTCAGCGAGGTTCGCCGACGTCTCAAAACCAGTGAAGAGAAGAACGCCGTAGAGAACACCGAAGAAGACGCCCTTCCAGTGCGTGGGCGATCCACTGGGTGAGAAGCCAGACGAGAGGTGGTGCAGTCCCCCACTCTTGATGATGACGAATATGGAAAAGATTAGGACCACCGTGATTGAGATCATCGCCAAGGCAAGTTGTACGCGAGTTGAAAGTGCGACACCCAAGTAGATGATCGCCCCCACTACGACAAAGAGAATTAGGTCCCAGACAAAGTAGCCAAAGGGAGCTCGGTTGAACTCAGCTTGAATGGTGTCGTGAATGGTGCCGCCAATCATTGGCAGTATTCCTGCACCCAAAGCCAGGATGCCGGCGTAATAGAGCCACCCCGCCGCGGTGCCGACGCGCCCACCGAGACCGTCGGTGACGTAGTCGTAGAGCGACCCGGCCGCTTGAATCTTTCGCGTGTACTCAGCAACGATCCAACCCAGCCCAACAACACCAATCGCGGCAATCACGACCGCCAGTGGCGCCGCATTACCAGCTCCATTGCCGGTCGCCGAGATTATTCCCACCACGAGTGGTACGAGAAACGCTATCGAGAACACGGGGCCCATCAGTCCTACCGACTGCGCAATCGTGTCAATCAACGTGAGCTTTCGCTTACCACCAAGCGACGTTTTCGCCGCACTGTCTTTAGCCATGTTCCCCCCACGGATTTCTCGCGAGCCACTGCCCGCGTTGCTAATCGCTAAACCGTAAGGGTTCAAACGACTGGCGTCAAGTACCACTTCGTTTGATGTCCCCGGGGCTCCGCGAGCCTCGAGACATTCTCTTTAGTTAGGCGGGGAGACGATCGCCCGCTTGACGCACTAACCAGAGGAACGTCGGATCGGGTTTAGCGAGCAGTTCGGGGTGCCACTGCACGGCGACGATTCTTCCATCAGGCGTCTCGAGCCCCTCAACTTCGCCGTCAAAGGCTCGAGCGGAGACGACCAAACCTTCACCAACTTTCTCGACCACCTGGTGATGCAACGAATTGACACCAATCTCTTCAGAGAAGAGCTGCGAGGCCACGGTGCCTTCGAACACGTTGACGGTGTGCGTGAATTCGTGACCGTCAACGTCCCACTGGGGATGCCCAGCACCGTTGTCAAGTTCCACGTGTTGACGAAGTGTGCCGCCAAAGACCACATTCACCAACTGCAGTCCTCGACAGATTGCGAGTACGGGTATGTCTTTCTTGCGCGCAGCCGCCAGCAACGCGATCTCCCACACATCGCGGTCCGGCTCGATGGGCCCGAGGTCGGGGTGAGGCGGTTCGTTGTAGCTCTCGGGGTTAATGTCCGCTCCCCCGGTTAGGACCAGTCCGTCAAGGTGATCGACCATCTCGGTGGCGTCGGCGTCACGCGTGAGTTCTACTGGCAGCCCACCCGCCAGGGCAATCGAGCGTGGATAGTCACTGAAGTGAAGGTCAAAGTGAATACCGTTCATGGCCGCGGGCACGTTCTTGCCGAGCGCTGATGCCGGCCAACGACGTCCGGAGATGCCAATCAGCGGTCGAGCCATAAGAACATTCTAGGGCCGTTCGACGTACTGTGCTTGAATAGAAATTCGTTTGGTAACAAACATATTGGAGAGGGTTGATGGTCGAGCCACTAGCTGACATCACGTCACACGACACCTACGTCAACGGTGTCCCGCGCGAGACGTTCCGCTTCCTGCGCGAGAACGATCCCGTCTTTTGGACTGAAGAGCCCGACGGTGGTCGCGGATTCTGGAGTTTGACAACCTACGACGACGTTCTCTTCGCGAGTCGTAACACTGAGCTTTTTTCTAGCCGTCTTGGGATTCGACTCGAAGACATGGACCCCGAAGAGACGGAGGCCCGTCGCACGATGATGGAAATGGACGCACCCGAACACACGCGACTTCGCCGACTTGTCAGTCGTCCCTTCGCCCCGCGGTCCGTTGCCCAGTACGAAGACGCGGTGCGCGAGTTGGCCGTCGAGGTGCTCGACTCTCTCAACGGTGAACGCGAATTCAACTTCGTCCAGCGCATAGCCCGTGAGTTGCCCATGCGCATGCTGGGTCGGCTGCTCGGACTACCCGATGAGGATTTGGACTGGCTCGTGTTGCGCGGAGACGCCCTCATTGGCAACAGTGACCCCGACTTCACCGACTACGTGGTCGATCAGGTCGACACGTCGGCCTATCGCCTTCTCCCCTTTCGCAGTCCCGTCGCGCTGGAGCTCTTCGAGTACGCCACCCAAGCACTGGAAGATCGTCGCCTCACACCAACGCACGACATCTTGGCCGCCCTCCTCGAGCCCACGTCCGACGGTGAGTCTCTCGACGATTTAGCACTGAAGAATTTCTTCACCTTGATGGTGGCCGCGGGCAACGACACCACGCGCTACACCATGACCGGCGGTCTGCTCGCCCTCATTGAGCGCCCGGAACTATTCGCCGCGATTCCTACCATGACCCTCGAAGAGAGAAAGGGTCTAATCGAAGAGATGTTGCGCTGGACCACGGTGACTATGCACTTTCGTCGCACCCTTACGGCCGACGTCGAACTCAACGGCAAAAGTATGAAGGCTGGCGACAAGGTTGTCCTCTGGTACGCGTCGGCGAACTACGACCAAGATCACTTTGAGAGCCCCGAAGAGTTCCGAGCGGATCGCACGCCCAACGACCACGTGGCGTTTGGCCTGCACAGTCCTCATCTCTGCGTGGGCGCGCATCTCGCTCGTTTGGAGATGCGCGTGCTCTTCGAAGAGATCGCTCTGCGCTGGCAGAGCGTCGAGCTCGCTGGTGAACCCGAGCGGTTGCGCTCGAACTTCATCAGCGGCATCAAGAACTTGCCTATTCGTGTCACCTGGCGCTAGAGAAACGGGAAGTACTCCCTCATCTCCCAGTCGGTGGTCGCTGACGTGTAGCGATCCCATTCGGCGCGTTTCACCATGACGTGTTGAGCGACGAGATCGCTCCCGACCGCGTCGCAGAGTTCGTGGTCGGCTTCTAGAACGTCCAAAGCTTCGGCGAGCGACGCGGGTACGCCAACGGTGGCGTCGATGGTGTCCAGACCGTTGCCGCTCTCCGGCTCTCCGGGACTGGTCTTGGCTTTCACGCCGAGCAGTGCGGCCTGTAGAACGGCGGCCACGGCGGTGTGCACGACCGCGGCGCCGTCACTAAGTCGGTGTTCCAGTCGAGCACCCGCGCCCCGCTCGGCGGGGACGCGAATGGTCGACCCACGATGGTCAATCCCCCAGTTGGCCCAGTAGCCCGACAGTGACGCAGGGCGTAGTCGCTTGTAGGCGTTGACTGTTGGTGCGCACAAGCCCGCTAATGCTCGATGATGTTCGAGCAACCCTCCCATGGAATGGAGCGCAAGCTTGGACAGTCCGTTCAGGGCCTTCTCGTCGTTAATCGCGTTCTCACCGTTCGCGTCTCGAAAGGAGAAGTTCACGTGCAGTCCCGATCCTCCTCGATCACTCAGCGGCTTACCCATAAAGGTCACCATGAGGCCGAGGCGATGTGCGACTTCGCGCGCGAGGACCTTGAAGAGAAAAGCGTCGTCGGCGGCTTTCAACGCGTCTGCGTAGCGCAACGTGAACTCGAACTGGGGCGTGTCGTACTCGGAGTTCACCGACTCCAAGGGAATCTCCGCCTCCGTGCACGCCGACCAGATGGCGTCGATAAGTCCGTACGGATCAACGCTTGGCCCGGTGCCGTAGACGAACGCGCCCGGCGTGTCCATGGGCTTCCAACCGCCTTCACCGTCGGCTACGTAGACGAACGCTTCGAGTTCTATTCCGACGTAAGCCTCGTAACCAAGGGCCCGCCAATCCGCGACGGCCTTGCGAAGAGCGGCTCGAGGTGAGACGGGAAACGGCGCGCCTTCCCTTTCGAGATCGGCGACCACGACCTTGGTGTTGGCTTCCCAACTCGGACGAAGATCGGCCATGTCGAAGGTCGCTTCAAAGTCCGGGAGCCCCTCGCTCCAGTGACTACCCGGAGTTTCGGGCGTCATCCCCCGGTCGTAGCCCAAGGCCCACGTGCCGGTGCAGTGTCGTGCTCCCTTGTCAGCCAGGCTGGCCGGGACGTACTTCCCACGTGCGAGGCCCAGATGGTCGGGCCAAAGTACCCGAACGCGATCGAATGAACTGGTCATGGAGCCTCCTGGGATGACTTTTGCGAAAGTAGCACGCAATTCACGACCTCGTTTGTAAGGTATGAGAATCATTTGATTACGAACGACTTTCGGAGGTCGCGTGGAGCATCGACGCATTCTTCTCGACGGCAACGTTGTTGACGTCGTGCGCGACGGTGACGTCTTGGTTTCCGCCGACGGGCGGCGTATTGAGGCGGCCAAGGCGACACATCTAGCTCCGGTCTCCCCCACCAAGATCCTCTGTTGCCACCTCAATCACGTCTCGCGGGTGCGAGAGTTCGGTATTGAGCTTCCGCCGGCACCGACCTGGTTTCAAAAGCCAATTTCCGCTCTTAACGCTCACCGCGGTGCCGTTGTACGCCCCGCCAACTGCCACTACTTGAACTACGAGGGTGAGGTCGCCATCGTGATCGGACAGACCGCACGAAACATCAAGATGGCCGACGCACATCATTACATCGCGGGTTACACCATCGCCAACGACTTTGGTCTGCACGATTTTCGCGACACTGATGCCGGTTCCATGCTTCGGGTAAAGGGCGCCGACACGCTGTGTCCGATTGGTCCTGGACTCATTTCTGACTGGGACTTTCACGAAAAGTCAATGCGCACGTTGGTGAACGGTGAAGTTGTCCAAGACGGATCCACCGACGAGATGGCCTGGGACATGCACTACCTCGTTACCGATCTAGCCCGACTCATCACGCTCGAACCCGGAGACGTCATTCTCTCAGGCACGCCGGCCAACTCTCGTCCAGTTGAACCCGGCGACATCGTGACGGTTGAAGTGGAGGGTCTGGGCGCGCTCACCAATCACGTGGTGGGATCCTCAGAGCCAGTGAGTGTCGAAGTCGGCGCTCAGCCAACGGCTAGCGAAGAGGTCCTCTCCACGGCGTTCGGAGGCGACTGGGAGTTCCGAGGGCAACGTCGCCCCAAACCCACCGATCGCTCGGCCCTCCCCTACCCGGCCGTTCATCCTAAGTTCGAGTCATGAGCGAGGAACGGACCAACATCGCGGGCTTCGCAGTAGCGACGGGCCACTTCATCAACAACGTACGCGTGTCGTCGAAGGAGACTTTCGAGGTTCGTTCGCCGCTCGATTGGTCAATGAAGCTCGCGGACGTTTCCCGAGGGACCGAGGTAGAGGCGGATCTCGCCATCAGCGCCGCCGTAGACGCTTTCCCCTCGTGGGCGGCCCTTGGCGTTCGTGAGCGCGGCAAGTACCTGCGCCGTCTCGCCGAACTCATTGACGAGAACATCGAGCGACTTGCCGTCATTGAATGCCTCGACATGGCCATGTTGGAAGACAGTCTCCGACTTCGCGTCATCGCCCGGGGGGCTCGCAACTTTCGCGCATATGCCGATCTCGCCGAGTCGTACGAGTCAAGGCGTTGGGCCTCGAATGGCACGCATAACACGGTGCTTCGAATGCCGGCTGGTCCCACCGTCGTCATCACGCCGTGGAACGCGCCCTTCATGCTCTCGACGTGGAAGTGCGCGCCCGCGCTCGCTGCCGGCAACACTGTTGTTTTGAAACCAGCAGAGTGGTCGCCGCTTAGTTGCTCGATACTCATGGACCTCGTGCTCGAAGCGCAACTGCCACCAGGTGTCTTCAATACGGTGCAGGGCATCGGGAGCGAAGTGGGCGCGACGCTCGTTAGTGATCCTCGAGTGCGGCGGATCTCCTTCACCGGTTCACCGGCCACGGGGCGCCGCATCGGCGTCGCCGCGGCGCAGAATCTCGTTCCCTTTACCGCTGAACTTGGCGGCAAGGGACCATTCGTCGTCCTCGCTGACGCTGATCTGGACCTGGCGGCCGAAAAGGCCGCTCTCATGTACGACGACGCCGGACAGGTGTGCCTCGCTGGCACGCGCCTCATCGTCGATGAGGTCATTCGAGACGACTTCCTCGCTAGGTTCAAAGAGGCCACCCAACGACACGTGCTGGGCGACAGTCGCGATCCAGAGACGAGCGTCTCTCCGCTGATTCATCCAGAACACCTCGCGCGCGTCGAAGGATTTGTTGAGCGTTCGATTGAGCAAGGCGACACGCTGGTCTTTGGTGGCAAGCGACGAAGCGAGGACGGCCTCTGGTTCGAACCAACACTGATTGAGCCGCGTTCCAACGATGCAGAAATCGTGCAGAACGAAGTATTTGGCCCCGTGTTAACGCTGCAGACATTCGCGAGCGAAGACGAGGCCATAGCTCTCGCCAACTCAACAAAGTATGGACTCTCGGCAATGGTCTTTACAACGGATCAAAAGAGAGCCGATCGATTTGGCGCCGAAGTACGGGCGGGAACGATCTGGGCGAACTGTTTCCTCGTGCGCGATCTCACGGCACCCTTTGGCGGCACAGGAATTAGCGGCATAGGGCGCGAAGGCGGCGACTATGCGCTGGACTTCTATAGCGATCTCAAGACCTACCAAGTGAAGGAGGAGACTACGAATGGGTGAAATAGTCGGCGCCGGATTTCTCGCGCACGTACCCACCATTGTCCTACCCGAGGACGTTCGGCGGGCCCTCAACAACGGCAACGAAAGCACGCTTCATAGCGGGCTGCACCAACTGCGTCGTGAAGTCTTTGACGTCCTCAAGCCCGACCTCATCATTGTCTTTGATAGTCACTGGTTCACGACAGTAGAGTTCGTCATCACTTCAGATGAGCGGCGTGTGGGCTACTTCACTTCCGAAGAGTTGCCCAGAGGAATGTCCAGCGTGCCTTACGACGTGAAGGGAGATCCTTCATTCGCGAAACTCGTCGGCGAAATTGCCGACGAGATACCCGAATGTTGGATAACGCCAATCGACAACGAACATCTGCCAATCATGTACGCGACAACCAACTTTTTCTCGTTTCTCCAAAGTGATGAAGCCTGGATATCGGTAAGCACGTGCCAGACATCGGAACCACGCGACTTCGCCAACGTGGGCATGGTCATCGCCAAAGCAGTTGAACGAAGCGACCGCCGCGTCGTGCTCATTGCTTCGGGTGCACTGAGCCACACGTTCCACACGTTGCGCACACTCCGTCAACACGAAGCGGCTGGAGAAGAACACATCTTCTCTGAAGAGGCACGTCGAGCCGACCACGCGGTGATTGACGCGTGGTTGAAGGGCGACCACGCCAGCGTCGTCGACAATCTGCCCGAGTTCTTCAAGGTAAAGCCCGAAGGTCGCTTCGCGCACTACCAGATGATGATTGCTGCGCTTGGTGGACGTGAGTGCGTCGCGCCGGGTCGCTTATTCTCAGAGTACGAGAACTCCATCGGCACCGGCCAGGTGCACGTTTGGTTTGACCGACCGACCAACGGATGGACGGGAGCATAGAGTGACACTTCGCGGGATCCCCTTCCCTCGTACCACGAGCGGCCGAGCGTCGCTCTTGCCGCCTCTTCCCTGGCACTACTCCGGCGATCTCCTCACGGTTGAGTACCGGACGGATCCTTCGGCGATCGCCGCGTTGCTCCCCGATGGCGTCTCGCTCGCTCACGACGATGAGGATCCGGGCGCGGTCGCCTTCATCTGGGCCGACTGGCAGAGCTGTGGCGACAACTGTGAAGAACTACTTGATCCGATTCGCTCCCAGTACAAAGAGGCATTCGTGGTCGTGCGATGCCGCTACGACGACCGCCTCTTTAGTCGGTGCATCTTTATCTGGGTCGATAAGGACTTTGCCCTCGTGCGCGGATACCTCCAGGGTTACCCCAAGAAACTCGGCTCGATTCATCAGACGCGCCCCGTAACGAGGGGCAAAGCTGGTCCCCGCTTGGCGGCCGGAGGGAGCTTCGGTATGACTCTCGCCGCTAACGATCGGCGCCTCGCCCAGGCAACGGTCACACTGAGGGGAGAGAGCGACACCAATGGTTTCGTCAATGGCCACGCGATGTTGCACCACCGATGGTTCCCTCGCATCGAACTCAACGAAATCGACTCACTTCATGAGATTGTCACGATGGCTGGCACCAACGTCGACTTGGGTCCCGCGTACGGTGGAACGGCCACGCTCGATGTCTTTGATTCGCCAAGTGAGGAACTCACCTCCATCGCACCCCGAGAGATTCTCGGCGGTTATTTCCGATCGGTTGGCACCACCTTTAACGGTGGTACCACACTCAAGCTATAGAGATGTCACGGCGCATCGCTAGTTCAAAATCGTCGGTGGTCTCCAACGCCGAGCGCGACATTCGCGCCCGATTAGAGAAACACGAACTCGATTTCACGGCAATGAGTGCCGTGTCGAACATCTACCGCACGGGCTCAGCCATTCGCAATCACATGGAACGTGCGTTGCTCACCGACTACGACCTCAGTTGGGTGGCCTTTACGGTGCTTTGGGTTCTCTGGATCTGGGGCGAACAAGAGACGGGCCACGTCGCCGCCGAGGCGGGCGTGACCAAGGGCACGCTCACGGGCGTGATGAAAACGCTGCAGGCACGAAAACTCATTAAACGCATTCCTCACCGTGACGACCGTCGTCGAGTTTCAATTGGCCTTAGCAAAGCTGGCGTGCGACTGATCGAGGAGGTATTCCCAAAGTTCAATCAGCAAGAGACCCTCGCGGTAAGTACCCTCACTGAAGACGAGCAGTTCGAGTTGGCGCGTTTGTTGCGACTTGTACTTCAGCGAATCAACGTGGCTGACCAAGTGGAGTCCGCGTAACCGCCTAGAGGAGCACCGCGGGTGTTGGGTCACCGTCTGAGGCCGCGAGTTCCTTCAACCGACGTTCTAGAAACGTACGCTCCACCTGATTTTCCGCTAGCGACAATGCCACTTCGTACGCGATCCGTGCTTCATCCATTCGAGTCAAACGACGAAGAACATCCGCGCGAGCGCTGGCGAAGTAGCTGTAGCCAGCCGAGTACGGATCCGTAGCGATCTCGTCGAGCGCGTTAAGTCCTGCTTCGGGGCCCTCGGCCAATCCAATGGCGACACCACGATTCAACGCGACCACCGGAGACGGCCAGAGAGCGAGGAGTAGGTCATGGAGCGCAACGATGTCTGACCAATCGGTGTCGATCAGTTGACGGTTCGTTTTCGTGGACCTCAATTAACTGTGAAAAGAGTCAGTTCGCAGCCTGCCATAAAGCCTCAAGGTATCGTCCGGCCAACCGGTCCCAGGCCAGATTCGCGGCCCGGTCGATCTCTTGGCGGCTGACGTCACTGTCAAACCATTCGACGGTTTGGCGAATGCCACTTTCGAATGGCACAACGGCCTTGAATTCAGGAACTAAACGCCGCAACTTCGAATTGTCGAACACCGCCGAGTGAGCCTTGTCGCCCCATAAACTTCCCAAGAGTTCGGGATTAGACGCAATGAGTCCATCAGTCGGAACGTGCAGCAAATCCGGCTGAACACCGGCGGCCTCGCCAACCAGAAGATAGATCTGGTTCCACGTCAGCGCCTCATCTGACGTGATGTGAAAATCTTCGCCAATTGCTTCGGACCTACCAAAGAGTGGAACGAGCCCCTTCGCGAAGTCACTGTTGTGCGTGAGGGTCCAAAGACTGGTGCCGTCGCCGGGAACCAATATTTTGGCGCCGCGACGCATCCGGTCGATGATGGTGAAGGGCTTCGCCGAACTTCCGATAGCTACTGGTATTTGGGAGGGGCCGTAGGTGTGCGAGGGGCGGACGATGGTGATCGGAAATCTGTTCGATTCAAATGCCCGAATCAACAACTCTTCGCAGGCAATTTTGTCTCTGGAGTACTGCCAGAACGGATTCTTCAGCGGGGTCTGCTCGGTATTGAGCCAGTGCGTCGGCGGCTTCTCGTAAGCCGACGCCGAGCTAATAAAAATGTATTGGCCCGCGTCTGCGTAGAGACGAACATCCAGCTCAACTTGACTCGGAAGAAAAGCCGTCCACTGGACCACGACGTCGAAGTGGCGACTGCCGAGAGCTTCGCGGACCTGCAGTTCATTCGAGGCGTCGCCAATCAACCTACTTTCGACGCCGACGAGACTCGGCAGTTTCGAAAGTCCACGATTTAGCGTTGAAACTCTATGTCCCGCCTCTAGGGCAACTTCCACACAGGCACTACTGATCAGCCCAGTGCCGCCAATGAACAACACCTCCATCAACTACTCCTCGTTCAACGACTCGACACTCACCAGCACTTCACTTGGCGAATTCTTGAAAACTAACAAGCCGGCACGCTAGCGCTCTTGAGACTCGCAGCGTAATTCGCCCTGGGGCCAAGACTAAGCGGAGAGAACCCTGGCGTTGTGAAAATCGTTCGAGGCGCCGGAGCGTACCAAATCGCGTTACGTGTAGCGTATGTCCTTCGTCGCGATCAATACCGATGACACCGCAGATGAACTATCGAGCGAGTTGGGCGTCGGCCGTGGCGATTAACTGGCGCGCCGCGCGCGCCTCGTCCACGCGAGAAACCGGCGTGCTCTGGGGCGCTCGATGTAACGAATCGGGATCGTCCTGCGCGCGCTGGGCAATCCGCTCCAGTGCCTGGGCGAGCGCCTCAAGCGTCTGCACGCTTTCTGTCTCCGTCGGCTCGAACATGAGGGCTTCTTCGACTATCAACGGAAAGTAGACCGTCGGCGAGTGGAAACCTTCTTCAAGAAGGGCTTTTGCCACGTCCAAACCTCGTACGCCGTACTTCGCCTTTAGTCCCGTTGCGCTCAACGTGCACTCATGCATGCAAACCCGGTCGTAGGCGGCCGGCAGGATCTCGCGAAGGCGGTGGCGCAACCAGTTGGCGTTCAACACGGCGTGTTGGGCGACGCGCGTCAGTCCGTCGCCACCGTGTACGTCAATGTACGCGAGCGCCCTGGCGAGAACGACGGCGTTACCGTGCCAACCGTGGACGCGGCCAATCGAACGCGGTGGTGTCACCCAAGCGAACGTTCCGTCACCAAGCTTCATCGCCCTCGGTCCGGGGAGGAACTCAACTAAGCGCGGCGCCACCGCGACGGGTCCGGCGCCCGGTCCCCCGCCCCCGTGGGGTGTGGCGAATGTCTTGTGCAGGTTCATGTGCACGATGTCAAAGCCCATGTCGCCTGGACGTACCGCGCCAAGGATCGCGTTCAAGTTGGCGCCGTCGTAGTACAAGAGCCCACCGACGTCGTGAACGGCCTTCGCGATCTCGATGATCTCTTCTTCAAAGAGTCCCACCGTGTTCGGATTCGTCAGCATGATGCCGGCCACGTCGGGACCTAGTGCCGCCTTTAACTTCTCCAGATCGACGAGACCTCGTTCGTTCGAAGGAACGGTGGTGACTTCGTAGCCGCCGAGGGTGACCGATGCGGGATTCGTCCCGTGCGCCGAGTCGGGAATGAGCACTCGGCGACGAACGTCGCCGTTGGCCTCGTGGTAGGCGCGCATCAAGAGTAGGCCGGTAAGTTCACCGGCGGCGCCGGCCGCCGGTTGAAGCGTGGCAGCTCTCATGCCGGTGATCGCGCACAGTTTCTCTTCGAGGGTGACGAGAATCTCGAGCCATCCTTGACAGAGCGACGCCGGCGTTCCCGGGTGTACGGAGTTGAGTCCGAGGTCGTTGGCAATCGCGTCACAGAATTTAGGGTTGTACTTCATTGTGCATGAACCCAGCGGGTACATGCCCAAGTCCACCGAGAACTGACGATGCGAAAGACGAGTGAAGTGGGCGACGAGGTCGCGCTCGGAGACTTCCGCAATTGGAACAACGTCCGCGTTGAGGTGTTCATTCGGGACGAGATCACTGAGGCGCGACGCGGGTACGTCAGTGGTTCTAAGTTGATAGGCCGAACGCTTCGCCACCGACATCTCAAAGAGCGTGGGTTCACTCTCGTGTCCCATAATGGGCGCCGACGCGGCACGCCCTCCCGGCGCTGGTGTGTCGCTCATGACGAAATCACCTCTCGTAAGGCTTTGACGTAGTGATCGAGCTCGTCCTTCGTTCGTCGTTCGGTGACGCTCACGAGGAGTACTCGATCGATACCACTCTCAATCGAAGGATCATCGCCTTCACTCAACGCGCCAACCGAGAGACCGGCGAGGACGTGCCTCTCAGCCATTGATGCAATGACGTCGTTGGCCGAGCGTGGCAGTCGAATCGCGAATTCACGAAAGAAGGGCTGGCTACTGACGGCTTCGATGCCGTTAATCCGTAGCACCTCTTCAAAGAGATAGTGCGCACCTTGGGCGCAACGTGTCGCCACTTCACGAAGTCCGTACGTGCCGAGCCAGCCGAGTTGGATCGCCGCGGTCACCGCCATCAACGTCTGGTTCGTGCAGACGTTGGACGTGGCCTTCTCTCGGCGGATGTCTTGTTCGCGCGCGCGCAGTGTCGTCACGAAGGCCCGGCGATCACTCGAGTCGACGGTCTCTCCAACAATTCGACCGGGTAAACGACGCACCTGAGCTTCCGTGCAAGCAAAGAGACCCAAGTAGGGACCGCCAAATGATAACGGGGTGCCAAAGGCCTGTCCCTCGCCAACGAAGACGTCCGCGCCCCACTGACCCGCCGTCTTTAGGACACCGGCGGCCACGGGGTCGGCCCCCACGACGAAGAGAGCGCCACTCGCTACCGCGAGCGCCTTGGCCTTCGAAAGATCCTCGAGTACCCCGAGGTAGTTGGGATAGGCCGCGACGACGGCCGCGACGCCACTGGCGTCGACACTTGACCAGTCGGTAACGCCGTCGAGTAGTGCCACTTCAACGATCTCGTAACCCGTACCTTTCGCGAAAGTCCGCGCCACCTGTCGCCAGTGGGGGTGAATACCCGACGAAATCACCATCTTGGTTCTGCCCGTCGCGCCGTGGGCCATGTTGAGCGCTTCGACGAGGGCCGTCGCGGCGTCGTAGAGCGACGCGTTGGGGATCGCCAGTCCACTGAGGCGAGAGATCAGAGTTTGGTACTCAAAGAGTGCTTGGAGGACACCCTGAGCGACCTCTGGTTGGTACGGCGTGTAGGCGGTGACGAACTCCGAGCGGCTCGCCAGCGCCTTCACGACGGCCGGCACTTCGTGGTCGTACGCTCCGCCACCCGCGTAGCACGTCATCGCCGTCGCCTTGGCTTTATTGGCGTCGGTGTAGCCAGCGAAGATGGCCGCGACGTCGGGCTCACTTAGGCCATCGTCGAGGGCGAGTCCTTGGGCGAGTCGAACGCTCGCCGGGATGTGAGCGAAAAGATCATCGAGTGAGTTCATGCCGAGAAAGGCGAGCATCGAAGCGACGTCGTCCTCGGTGTGCGGTAAGTAGTCCGCCACGTTACGACTCCTTTCGAACAAATGGGAGCGCCGTGACGGTAGCGGGCATCTCGCGCCCCCGGAGCACAACCGTCACGTCGCGTCCGACATCGAGACCAGGCGTTAGGAGTCCCAGGCCAATGCCGTGGCCCAGCACGGGTGAAAAGTTTCCCGAACACAACGTGCCCACATTTTCTCCGTCGACGAAGACCTCGCCACCGTCACGAAGCGGTTGGCGACCCTCGGTGGCAACACCGGTGAGGAGTCGCGCAACACCGCGCTCGCGCTCGCGCTCAACCGCGGCACGCCCTCGAAACGTCCCCTTATTCCAACCAAGAACCCATCCCAGTCCCGCCTCTAGGGTCGTGGAGGACAACGTGAGCTCGTGGCCATAGAGAGGCAAAGCGGCTTCTAGGCGCAACGTGTCGCGCGCGCCGAGTCCAGCTGGCGTCACCCCCGACTCGACCAAACGGCGAAAGATTCCTTCGGCGACGTCATTGGGTGCCGCGATCTCCAGGCCGGCTTCGCCGGTGTAACCGGTGCCGGCAACACGAACTTCCGCGCCTTCGTAGTCGACACGCCCAACTCGAAAACGTCCGATCTCGGCAAAGCGAGGATCTACGAGAGCGACCTTGGCCCTGGCGTTAGGACCCTGAACCGCGAGAATGCAGCGTTCTGAGGTGACGTCACGCCCCGGTAGCGCCGACGTGACCCCCGAGGTGTTGGACGCGTTTGGCATGACGTCAAACTCGGTCTCACTCACCCACCAAACGATGATGTCGTCGACAACGAATCCCCCGTCGTTCAGTAGATGGGTGTACTGGGCCCGCCCGGGGGCGACCTTCGTCAAGTCGTTGGTCAAGGTTGTCTGGAGCGCGTCGAACATCTCGGTGCCATCACAGCGAACGGTGCCGAGGTGGCTCACGTCAAAGACCACCGCGTCGCGGCGACACGCCAAATGCTCAACTACCGTCCCGGTGCCGTACTGCAGAGGCATCTCCCAACCGCCGAAGGGAACGATTTTGGCGCCAAGTTCGACGTGCAAGTCGTAGAGAAACGGTCGACGATCGCTCATGGTCTCTGCTACGCCGCTCGATCGTCGAAGCCACTTAGGTCGTGGTGACGTAACAGATCGTGATAGTCACGTTGGTAGACCACGAGGAGTGGGATCTCGGGATAGAGATCACGGAATCGGCGAATTTTTTGATTCTTCTTCGAGACGAGACGCTGTTCGAGAACCGTCAGTTCGATGAAGAGGCGCTGCGCGGTGAGATAGAAATCCGGGCGAAAACCGCGGACTGGCACGCCGCGTTCGTTCCACTCCAATGGGAATTCGAGAGGCTCGTAGATCCACGGGTGACCGTAGAGAGTGAGCAACTTGGAAAAGAGTTGTTCACTCGGGTGAGCGAACGACTGAACTGAACTGGGAACCACGCACGGGTGGCGACGACGCGCGTCGTCGCTCAACGTCGAAGGGATCACGCCGAAGTGGCCGCCTTCTCCGACTTCTCGAACTGCGCTTGACGAATCGTGGTCAAAAGCTCGGCGACCACGTTCGCGAGAGGAACGATATTGAAGACTCCCTGGCCCCCGCGAAGGAGGTCCACGAGCTCACCGTCATCGTGCGCCAAGACTGACCCGGCGTCGGAGAGAACAAGGCTGCTGGCGGCGAGATCGGCACCAAGAGCACTGCGAAGACACTCAACTGCTTGGCGGGCACGCGAGAGCGAGACGCCTGAGGTGAGAAGTGACTTGATGACCTTTACTTCCAACACGTCACTGTAGGAGTAGGAACGCTTTGAACCACTCCCCGACGCGGGTGTAATTGAGGGCGTCACCAACTGCGTGCGCGCCCAGTAGTCCAACTGGCGGTACGTAACGCCCGTTAGGCGACATACCGTCGGTCCGCTATAGCCAAAATTTATGGAATCAGTCATACGTAGGCCCTCCCGACCGAGGCTTGTCCAGACTATCTCGACGGACTACACGAGTGTAGTTTCGGAAAGGGCTAATCGGCAAATAGGTCGGGGCGACCGAGCGAGGGCGAAGAGGCTTCAGCGTGCAAACGAGTGGGAATACGGCCCGCGCGCCGGGCGAGATACCCGGCCCGTACGGCGTCGCGAAGAGCTTCCGCCATCAAGACGGGCTCGAGAGCCCGATTCATCGCCGAGGCGGCCAACACGCCATCACAACCCAACTCCATCGCCAGCGCCGCGTCCGAAGCGGTTCCGACCCCGGCGTCAAGGAGCACGGGCACGTCCAAGCGATCGGTGATGAGTGATATCGCGTGAGGGTTACGAATGCCCAGGCCCGAGCCGATGGGTGATCCGAGGGGCATCACGGCAACGCAGCCGAGTTGTTCGAGGCGTTGGGCGACAATGAGGTCATCGGAAGTGTAGGCCCACACCTCGAAGCCCCTCCGCACCAGCTCTTCGGCCGCGAGCAGGGTTTCGGTTGTGTCGGGCAACAACGTGAGATCGTCACCAATCACCTCAAGTTTGATCAGCGGCGTTTCAAAAGCCTCGCGCGCCAGTTCTGCTACTTTCAACGCGTCATCCGCGCTGTAACAGCCGGCCGTATTGGGCAACAAGGTAACGTTCAAGCTTTTTAGGAGATCGTAAATCGATCCCTTGACGTTGGGATCGACCCGTCGTAGCGCAACGGTCGCAATGCTTGAGGCAGAGACGCGAATTGACGCTTCAAGTACGTCCATCGATCGAAAACCGCCCGTGCCCACGACGAGGCGAGACGTTGAACTAAATGATCCAACTTGAAAGAGCTCGTCCACGAACCCAGCGTACTAACGAACATCAATAACTAAGGTTGTTCTGTGCAACCCGTGACCGCCTTATCAATTGCTGGTTCCGACTCGGGTGGTGGCGCGGGGATCCAGGCTGACATCAAAACCTTTAACGCCTTTGGCGTCCACGCCACGACCGCGCTCACCGCAATTACCGCACAGAACACGTTGGGTGTCATGGCCGTCAAAACTCTCGACGCCGAGATCGTCGAGGCCCAAGTTCGTGCCGTGGTGGACGACTTTGACGTCAAGGCCACCAAGACCGGCATGTTGGCGGAGGCCGCCCTCGTCGAACGGGTCGGCGCTCTCGCGAAAGAAGGACTTCTCCCCCACCTCGTGGTGGATCCCGTTCTCGTCTCAACGAGCGGCCACGTCCTCATGGCTGGGGGTGGCGTCGAGGCATACCAGTACGCGCTCTTCCCCTTTGCCGAAATCGTCACGCCGAACCTGCACGAGGCGGCCGTGCTCTGTGGCGCGGATGTTCGCGACGTCAAGAGCCTTGACGATCTCGGTGCACTCGCGCGCACCATACTCGCGATGGGTCCCACGTTTGTTCTGATTAAGGGAGGACACTTCGTCGACGATCCCAATACTCATCGAGCACCGGACCTCCTACTCAATCGCGATGACCTCGTAGTCTTTGACGCTCCAAGAATTGACACCCGAAATGATCACGGCACTGGTTGCTCACTATCGGCCGCCATCACCGCGGGACTAAGTCTCAATCGAAGTGTTCTCGACGCCACGCGCGACGCGAAATCTTTCGTTCTCGCGGCTCTCGAGGGTGCATCAACTTGGCGTTTGGGCCAGGGGCGTGGACCAATCGACCATTTAGGATGGAACGAGTGATCGATGATCCAAAGCCCCCTTTAACGACCACCACCAGTCTTTTACCCGCCGCCGCCGTTCTCGGTCTGGCAATGGTGATGCTCATAGTCTTCCTCGTGATTAATCTCGTCGCCGACCAAGGCGTTTCCAAAGAGACCACGACCATCCCGGTAGTTGTCGGAGGGCTGCAGCGCGACACAACACCGACGCTGGCCTTGAAGTACTGCCTTCAGACCGAGGAGGTTCCCTCCAATATCGCCGACGCCTTCGTGTTGCCCGTGGGCACCGAACCAACGAGCGTTGGTAGTACGCCGAACTCCGGCGCGGGTGATTTCGACTGCTACGAACCGCTCGCAACCGCCAACACCAACGGTCCTTCACTGCTCAACTTTTACAACGCCCAACTGGAAGCTCGGGGCTGGAATCTCTTTTCTAAAGGAGCGAGTAACGGCAAGCCCCAATCGCTCTTTCAAAAGGCCGGCAACGACGGCTTCTACTGGGTCGTGGGTATCACCGTCTCGAAGTCAAGCCCAAGGAGCGTCGACTGGACGTTCCGGATCTACCAGAACTCAGAGACGATCTAAGTCGTTAGGTCAAGACGAGTTCGGGTGCCGGCACCTTTTGCTCGTGCGTCACGGCGGACCAAAGAGCAAAGTTCAGTGGGTAGATGATGTAACCAATTCGCGTCGCTGACGCGACGCACATCATGAGCGCGAAGATCACGCTCATGAGACCGAGCAACTGCGAGAGGGAAAGTGGCCAGTGACGATTAACGTACTTTGTCACAAAGTATCCGCCAATCAAGAACGACACGGGGGCTAAGACGTGGCCCAGTAGCGGGATCCAGGTAGTGAGAATGTGACCCGGTAGTGCGCTCGCCGCAGGGGACGAGACGCCCGCGAGGCCTAGTGGAAAGGCGAAGACGTTCGCCATGAAGGCGGCCGGTGCTCGAATGACGAAGGGAACGGTGGTCACTAACACGATGGCCCCGATCCAGAGCAACAACCGTTTCCACGTTGAACGCTCTCTTTTATTACGAGTGACGAGGAGCGCACCGGCGGCCATCGGCCACGCCGTCAGTTTCATCGCCGCGGCGAGACCCAAACTAATGCCCGCCAAATTTGTCTGGCGTCGCTGCAACCCAGCCACGCCAAGGAGCAGGAGCGCGAGGATGGGCATGTCGTCGCCGCCCGTGGAGAGAAAGAGCGCGCCGGTGGGCAGAGCGATCAGAACTTGCGCCACCCGAATCTTTTGTTTTTTGGATAGACGCAACAACGCCAGTGCCCACCCACTGGCGAAGAGAGTCATCAAGGTCATAATGATTCGCGCGTCGGTGAGTCCTTCACTCTCGTGGGTGTCAGCCGCCGGAAGACCGAAGACTCCCATGAGGGGAAAGTAGGGAAAGAAGGACTCGAACGCCGGAAGGCCGCGTATCTGGTTGACCAGATGACCCTGCTTGTCGTAGACGCGATAGGGATCTTGGCCTTTGGCGAGTAACTTACCCGAACGTTCGATCACTCCGACTTCAGGTTGCGCGTCACCGTGACCACCATTTTGAGAACGCCACTGCGTTTCGAGACCGAGTGGAATGATGACCGCACCAACGAGAACGACGCCGAGAAGCACGACGCGAACCAGATTCTCAAATCTCCATATTCGACGACCAAGCACCAGCGCGACAACGGCAACGACCGCGTAGGGTCCGACGGTGATGTACCCCCACTGCCACTGGGCGGACTGCGTGGAGGTCCAGCCGAGTACGAGAGCGAAGCCGGCGGCGAGCGCGTAGAGAATGCCGTCGGCGGTGAGTGCGCGGAGCCCGTTCCAACGCGTCATCAATCGATCGCGCACGATCCACACACGCGCCCACATGGGGCCAAGTTTACCGATGAGGCGACGAACTATCGCGATGAGACCTACTCCTTCGAGTCGTGTGGAGCACGGCGAATCGGGTTCAGTGAAGTAGGAGGAATCGGCCCCAGGAAGAATCCTTTGATGAAGCGGACGCACTCTTTCGTCTTCTCCTTCAAGACGGCGTGGGAGGTACCAGGAAGAATCGCCAACTGCGCTTCAGGAAAGGTCTCGTACATTGACACGGTGTGACTGAGTTTCACCACATCGTCATCACCACTGATTATCAAGACGGGTACCGACATCGAGCGCAGCTCTTGTACCTTCAACGTTGGCTGGGTTCGTATCAACAACTGCGATTTGCTCACGGCCACCGAGGCGTGCTGAGCCCCGTCCGGCGAACGCTCACCGAACTGTTGGGCGAACTCAGGAAATCCCGGGCTCGTCGGAGTGAAGTCGTCCATGGCGACTAGTCCTTCATGGTGGTAGTTGGCACCGACCATCACCATTCGCTTCACGAGATCGGGCCGTCGAAGGGCGACGAGCAGCGCCACGTTCGCTCCGTCGCTGTGCCCGAGCAGGTACACCCGACGCTTCAGCAGTTCAAGAAAGGCGATCGTCTCGTCGGCCATCGACCCATAGGAAAACGGCTCTTCGGTGTCGGCGGTGCGACCGTGGCCGCGTCGGTCGAACGCCGCGAGTTCAAAGCGCTTTGAGAGTCGTGGTCCGAGTACGCGCAGCAGGCTCGCGCTACTACTAAGTCCGCCGTGCAACAGGACAATGGTTCTACCCTTCTTCTTTGGCAACAGAGCCCAAGTGGGATGATCGTCCAAGAAGATTCGGCTCACCTTTGGAATCGTATTGGCTATAGGAGGGTGACGACGCCACTGCGTATTCTGGGTCAATGAAAGCCTTTGTAGTGAGTGAGATTGACGGGAAACTTGAGTGCGGTGTGCGCGACGTTGTCCCCTCGTCCACCAACGACGATGACATTCTTGTCCGTGTCGAGTACTCGGGTGTCAACTTCAAGGACGCCATGGTGGCCAGTGCGCCAAGCAGTGTACGTCGCCTCGATTCACTCGTTGGCGGCGTTGACGCGGCGGGTGTTATTGAAGAGTCACGTCACGGCATCATTGTCCCGGGCACCCGCGTCGCCGTGCACGGCGGCAATCTGGGCGTAGGACGAAACGGTGGTTTTGCTTCGAAGGTCTACGCGCCCTCTCGCTATCTCTCAGTATTACCCTCGACGATTTCCACGCACGACGCCATGGTGATCGGTACCGCGGGATTCACCTCAATGGCCAGCGTGCTCGCCCTCGAGGATCGCGGTCTCGCAGCGGGCGCGCAGATTTTGGTGACCGGTGCGACCGGCGGCGTCGGGTCCCAGGCCGTAACCTACCTGTCGCTTCGAGGATTCTCTCCCGTAGCGTCGACGGGTTCACCCGCCGAGTCACAGTGGCTCCTTAATCGTGGCGCGGCGAGAGTCATTGGCCGCTCCGACGTCAGTGACCGAATCGGGCGCGTTATGGGGAGCGAGCTTTGGGACGGCGCTATCGACTGCGTTGGCGGAGAGACGTTGCAACAGATTCTGCGCTCGTTGCGCTACGGCGCCGCCGTGGCCGCAAGTGGCCTCGTCGGCAGTGCCGATCTGTCGACGTCACTCTTCCCCTTCATTACCCGTGGCGTGGCGCTGCTCGGTATTGACGCCGTCGAAGCGACCGCCGCGACGCGCGAAAGAGTATGGAGCGCCTTGGGCGAGGTAGCGACACGAATTGATTTCTCGGCGCTCCTCGACCGGGTCATTTCGCTAGAAGAAATCCCCGGAGCCCTCGATGACGTCCGACGCGGCGCCACGCGAGGTCGTGTTGTCGTTCAACTCAATGACTGAGAACGTCGTCGTTTAGTAGAAGGGGCTCAGCCAGATTTGACCGCCATTGCACGGCTGCGCCGGGTACGTCGGCGTCACGCTGATCGCGGCGCCTTGGGTCGCGAACTGAACGCTGAGCGTCACCGCACTCTCGCACACCGCGGTACCCGTTGGCACGTCGGAGTAGGCCAGAGCGAAGATCGTTGCCTCATTCTTGGTCAGCGTCACGGTCGAGGGCGCCGCGTTCGCCTGCGACGATAGGAACTGAAATCCAGTGCCCTGTGAGGGAACGTCAACGAGCGTCGCTGGTAACACGGCGCCGAGCTTGTCTTGCAGCGTAAGCAACGGCCAGCCCTTAATTGTGCACGAACCGGCCGTCGACTTCAGCAATGTCACGGTGGCGTAGACCGTGCCCGCCGCACCTTCACCTTCGTTGTAGACACCCGTGAAGTCACTGGCCGAACAGATATTGGAGGCGAGGGTGGTGCTCGTTAGCGTCGTCGTCGTTGTCGAGATAGTCGTGGTGGTCGAACTGGGTGCGTCTATGACGTGACGACTGATGGCGTAGATGACGACAAAACCAAAAAAGATGGCCAACGACTTAACGCCACGACTCACGAACCAAAATCCTCGGGTCGAACTTGGTCGAGGAATTCACGAAGTTGCTCGACCAGATCGGCCTCGCTCGGCGCTTCTAGTTCGACGTACTCCTCGTCATCGTCGTCGAAGTTGAGTTGCATCACCTTGCCCTCAACCGCCATCAAAGCATCACTCACAAGAATCGGTGCACCGACGCGCAGCGCCAACGCCACCGCGTCGCTGGGTCGAGCGCTTACCACAATCTCTTCATTGGCACGCACGAGACGCAGGCTCGCGAAGTAGGTACTCTCTACGAGTTCGTTAATCTCGACCGAAAAGAGTTTCGAGCCGAGTGCGGTAACGATGTGGCCCATCAGATCGTGCGACATCGGACGTGGTGACTCAACTTCTTGCAAGGCGTAGGCAATGGCCGCGGCCTCGGGAGCGCCGATGAAGATGGGCAACACCCTCTCACCACCCACCTCTTCTAGGAGCAAGAGTGGCGTTGAACTACCCACGTCAACGCGAACGGCGCGAAGCACCACTTCAATCATGAATCCAGCCTAGACCCGACTACTTCGCGCCGTGGTGTCTAGCCCTGCAAGTACTGAGCGATCTCGCGCTCAACGAGCACGCTGCGCAGTGCGGTGACCTCGCGCGCGACCTCGGCGCTGATCTCGAAAATCTCTCTACGAGAGAGTTCACACCCGACCTGGCGAAGTGGCAACGTCAGCTCATCAATCACGCCCACCTCGCGTTCGGCGATGCGCCGCAGTGATCCCAGGAGACGAGCGTCCACGCCTCGAAAAAGCAACGCCCTCGACAGGGCGGCCACGCGAATTTCCAAGGCGCCGTACATCGTCACGTTATCGATAACGACGGGGATAATGAGGCCGAGTGACTGGAGCTGATTGAACTCCTCAGGAGCGAGGCCAGTCGTCGAAAGCAGTTCGCTCGCTGTGAAGTACTCCTTGATCGGCGTGAAGTCGGCGTCGTTTGGGGCCGACGCTCGCGAACTCACGACCGGTGCCGGCACCGGTGCGGGCGTGGAGATGACGTTGATGGTCGCTTCACGGGCCGCTTGACGAGAGCTCGACGAAACATTTGGTGTTGACAAGAGTCCTTGCTCGAGCAGTCGTAACCGTACGACGCGAAGCGGTACGAACTCCTCTTGGGCGAGGCGAATAGCTTCACGAAGACAGTCCACGTCACGCTCGGAGTAGAGACGATACCCCTTGCGGCTTCGACTCGGCTCCACGAGCCCCTTGTCTTCGTAGTAGCGAATCTTGGAAAGTTCGATATCGGGGTAGAACTTTCGTAGTTGCGCGTGCACCTCACCGATTCGCATTGTGCCGATATTCAAGCTCATCGCGTCGCCTCCCAAAAGACAAGTTTAAATTTACCAACCTGAACCTCGTCAGCCGAGTGCAGCGTCGTCTCTTCGACCCTGCGCCCATTGACGTAGGTACCGTTCAGCGAGTTCAAATCGCGAAGCGTGATTCGTCCACTCGCCGTGCGCGTAAAGACCGCGTGGTGACGCGACACCGAGACGTCGTCGAGCAAAATCTCGCTTGCCTCGTGACGACCAACCGTCGTAACGTCACCACCGAGCTCGATGCGAAGTCCCGCCTGTGGTCCCGCAGCAATGACCAACTCGTCACGGTGCTCACCTTGCGGTCCCCTATTCGCGTCGGGATGCATTGCGTCGGGCGCACTGACTACCGGAACCGCGATGGTTTCAGGTGACGTCGCCTCGTGTTGCGGAGCACCACAGGACCAGCAAAAATTCGCGTTGGCGTTGAGTATCTCTCCACAGCGGCGGCAGTTCACGAGTCTCACACTAGTGAACTTTCGAATTCGCCGTCAGGGCTAAGTCGTCGTCAAGGCCTCGTAACCAGAAGCGTCAAGAAGTGCGTCGAACTCATTACTTGAACTCGTCTCTATCTCGCAGATCCATCCACTTCCGTAAGGATCGGCATTAACAAATTCGGGTGAACTACTTAACGTGTCATTCACCGCCGAGATCGTTCCAGCGACCGGTGCGTAGATTTCCGAGACGGACTTCGTTGACTCAACCTCACCGAGTACCCCGCCCGCCACAACCGTCGATCCGACCTTGGGTAGATCGACGAACACCACGTCACCGAGCGCGTCCTGGGCGTAGTCGGTGATGCCCACGCGCACGACGTCGCCCTCCCGCTTGGCCCATTCGTGATCGCTCGAATACCGAAGTTCACTGGGAATGTGCATGCGAGTCAACTTACAAGATTTCTTCGACCCTGGCGACCAGAGCGCAGGGCGGCCAGCGCCGGCTTTACGTAGCCAAAGAGCACGAGCCACGACACGCTCAGTCCCATTATTCCTATTATCCAACAGATGATTCGAGCGTCGTGTTGCCACCTCAGCAGAGGTGCGTGGTGAGGATTAGTGGTCAGCAAAAACAGTGGAAATGTCGTCATCAGGGCAAACGTTGAAAACTTTCCCCACCTCAGCACGTTGATGCGTGCGGCGCCCAGTGCCGCGAGAGCCAACGTCAAGATCGAGACAATGAGTTCTCGAACCAAGGTCGCAATAGCGAACCACCATGGAACACCGGCCGCCGCCGCGACGCCAATGAGTCCTCCAATCACCAGCAGACGGTCGGCTGTGGGATCAAGAATCTTGCCAACATTGGAGACCTGGTGGAACCTACGAGCGACGAAGCCGTCTATCCAGTCCGTCGCCCCGAGCGCGGCCAGTAACCACGCGGCGATCGCTCGGTGGTCAGTAGCAAAGAGCAACCAAAAGAATACTGGCAACAACAAAAGTCGAACCATCGTGATGGCGTTGGGCCACGTCCACCAACCCGCGTCTACGTTCTCGTCCTCACTCACGAATCGAGCGTATAGCTAGGCGATGGTGATGGAGTGATCGAGGTAGACGTCCTGCACGGCGTGCACGAGGGCCGCGCCCTCATTAATTGGGCGCTGGAAGGCCTTGCGTCCAAGAATGAGACCCTGACCGCCCGCGCGTTTGTTAATGACCGCCGTTCGCACGGCGCCCGCTAAGTCATCGGCGCCCTTTGCTTCCCCGCCAGAGTTAATGAGCCCGATTCTTCCGGCGTAGCAGTTCACGACCTGCCAACGAGTGAGATCAATCGGATTATCGGTCGTGAGTTCGGAGTACACCCGTGGATCGGTCTTGCCAAACTTGACCGCGTTGTAGCCACCATTGTTCACGGGCTGCTTCTGTTTGATGATGTCGGCTTCGATGGTGACGCCGAGGTGGTTCGCCTGACCCGTCAAGTCCGCGCTGAGGTGATAGTCAACGCCGCCCGTGACGAAGGCGTCGTTTCGTAGGTAGCACCACAGCACGGTGAAGAGGCCCAGACGATGCGCTTCGGCGAATGCCTTACGAATCTCCTCGATTTGGTGCACCGATCCTTCGGAGCCAAAATAGACCGTCGCGCCCACGCCCACCGCGCCTAAATCTGCCGCTTGTTGTACCGAGGCGAAGAGCTGCTGATCGAAGCTGTTGGGATAACGCAGGAGGTCGTTATGGTTGATCTTCACGATGAAGGGGATGCGGTGAATGTAACGCCGTGAGACCACGCCGAGCGTGCCCAACGTGGAAGCGATGGCGTTGCAGTCGGCCGCGATCGCGAGATCGCAGAGTCGCGCCGGGTCAAAGTATTCGGGATTGGGCGCGAAACTCGCCGCGGCGGAGTGTTCTATCCCCTGATCCACGGGGAGGATGGACACGTAGCCCGTCTTGGCGAGTCGGCCGTGGTTGTAGAGGGTGCCGAGGTTACGCAGCACCGTCGGCGAACGATCAGTCCAGGTGAAATTGTCGCTCAGAAACTGGGGACCGGGTAGGTTCAACCACTCCTTTGGAAAGGCCGTGGCCCGGTGGTCAAGGAGTGACGACGCTTCGTCGCCTAAGAGAGCGGCAATATCCATGCAACGAATCTTACAAGCTCGCTCCACGTTGCTTTTCCTTTCGGGTCGCCGTTTTCGCACCCGAAGCGTCTACTCGTCAGTAGATAAGGTGACGTTATGGACGCCGACTATCGATCCTCTCTCGTGCGGCGAATCGCGGCGGTGCACTCGCTGTACTACGACGCGTGCGACACGATGACCCTCGAGCACGTCAATACCGTCACGCATCCAACCACGTTGCCCATCGCATTTTCCCTCGTCCACCAAGTCCTTCTAGAAGACGCCAGTGTGGTCTTCGTGGGCGGACCCCCGCCCCAGTTCAACGACGACTGGGCTCACGACATTGGTCTCGCGATCGCCAGTGACGGTAAGGCCAAGAGCGTCGAGGAGATGATGCACCAGCGCGTGGGCGACCTCGAGGCACTAAAGAGTTTCCAGCGACTCGTCTTTGACGCCACCGAAAACTTCGTTGCGTCAATTGAACCGAGTTCTTTTGGCGAGATCGTGGTTCACGCGCCCTACGGCGCAACCCTCGCGAACACGTTTTCGGCCCGCGTTGGTGGAGAAGCGGGCATCACGCGTAGCGACGCCGTGGAGTGTTGGATCTACCAGCACGCGCTTCGCCACATGGGCGAAATCGAACACGCGCGTTCGCTCGTGGGGCTTCAAGGTATGACGTCTTAATCTATATAAGTTATAGAGTTTCGTTACTATGACGACTGGGGGAACCATGGCACTCGTGCAAGGAACGACGACCGACAAGTTCGAAGGACTTCGTGACCAACTAGAGAAGAGCATCGCCAGCGGCGATGACGTGGGCGCTTCGGTCGCCGTCTTTCATCAAGGTGAGTTGGTCTGCGACGTCTGGGGCGGCTTCGCCGACGAAGCCAGGACTCGACCGTGGGAGCGCGACACCTTGGTCAACGTGTGGTCAACGACGAAGACCATGACGTTCCTCGTGGCGTTGATGCTCTTCGATCGAGGTGAACTCGACTTCAACGAGCGTGTGTCCACCTACTGGCCCGAGTTCGCTGCGAACGGCAAGGCCGGCATCGAAGTGCGACATCTCATGAACCACACCGCGGGTCTTTCGGGATGGAGCGACGCGATCACGTCCGAGGACCTCGCGAACTGGGACCTCTGCGTGCAAGACCTTGCCGCCCAGGCCCCGTGGTGGGACGACCGTTCCGTATCGGGCTACCACGCCCTCACCCAGGGTCATCTCATTGGCGAAGTGGTGCGTCGCATTACGGGCACCACCATTGGTCAATTCTTCAAGAGCGAGGTCGCTGACGTGCTCGGAGCGGACTTCTTCATTGGACTGCCCGAGTCAGAAGAACATCGCGTGAGTCTCGTCATTCCACCTACCTCCCCAGAGGCGCTCCCCAAGGAACGAGATTCGATTGGTCGCCGCACGCTCACCTCGCCCCCGTTGTCCGCGAGCGTGCCGCACCACCGGTGGTGGCGAGCGGCCGAGATTCCCGCGGCCAACGGTCACGGCAACGCTCGTTCCGTCGCGACCATTCAACAGATCATCTCGAACAATGGTCACGCCCAAGGACACCGGTTCTTCAGTGAGAAGACCGGCGACAAGATCTTTGACGTGCAAGTCAGTGGCGTCGACCAAGTGCTCGACTTCGACGTCAACTTCGGCCTCGGCTACGGACTCGCGAGTAGCTCCGTGCCTCTGGGACCACGGGCCTGTTACTGGGGTGGTTTTGGCGGATCGATCATCATCATGGACCAGGACATCAATTTGACCGTCGCCTACATGATGAACAAGATGCAGATCGGATTGGTTGGTGACACCAGAGGGCCCGCGATTGCCTTCATCGCCGCTATCGCGGCTATGAGCTAGTCGACCTTTTTCTTCGACGTCGGCGTCGTTCGGCGCTTGCGATTCTTCCTCGGCAGGGTGGCGCCAAGTTCCACCAGTCGATCGGCGGCGTCGTAGGCGTCGGGCTCAGCCAGAACGACCCGCGAGAAGAGTTCACGGGCCGACGTCGTGTCGCCGGCGCGGTCGTAGACGTCAGCCAACGCGTACCAAAGTCGTACGTGACGATACGAAGGGTTACGCAAGTTCTTAGCTGCGCCCGCGCGCGTCAAGAGTTCGATGGCCTCTTCGTAGCGATGCTGATCCGCCCAGGTCGACGCCAAAACAATGCGTCCCTCAGCCAAAACTTCGGCCGTTGGTTCACTCTCTTCGAGTTCACCGAAGGTCTTTTCGACCGCCCGGTAGCGGTGATTAGCCCGATCCGCGTCCATGACGAGAGGCAAGTGCTCGGGATCACCAGTAATCGTGAAGTACGCCCTCAGGTGAATCTTCGCCATGGCCCAACGTTCAGCGCGGTACGCGCCGAGCCCCGTGAGTTCACGCACCGCCGCCACACCCGGCGTCGCGTCAGCCACCACACGGCCGAGTCGCAGCGCCTCTTCGTAACGATTTCGGTCGTACGCCTCAGCCGCTCTCGTAAGCGTCATGACCATCTTCTCGCGCATGTAGGACGTGCCGATGAAGGCCTTTCGCACGTTGGCTGCGACGTCGCCCGGTAGCGCGTATTTAGCGCGGGTTTTCGTTTTTGTTGGCTCGGCGCTTCGTAGGACGGGTCGCTCGATGGACTCCCAAGAACCCAATGGATCGGGAGTGCGACTCTGACTCTTCTTGTCGCCGAGTTCCTGTCCGGTACTCGTGATGTTGATCGCACCCTTTCGCGCAACGCTGCCCCACCCTTTATCACGCGCGCGTTCCCCAGCGCGCTGGCGCTTCAGCTGCTCGGGAGAAAGTGGTGCCGGAGCTCCGTACCTTGACGAGCGATCCGAGCGCGGCGCCGAAGATCGAGTTGCGCTGGATCGATGGGGTGTCGCTTCGTTCTCCCCGCGACGCGGACGAGGTTCTTTCGAAAAACGGGTATCTGGATCGCGGGGACCGCGCGGCGGTCCCGAGGCTCGAGGCGAAGGACTACGAGGCGCGCTCGAGCGACGTGGCGTCGCGTCGTCGCCTTCCTTTCGATACGGACGGGGCTCTCTTGGGTAGCGATCCTTATTGTCGCGGGGACCGCGCGACGTGGGTCCCTCGTCGCGAGTTGCCCGTTTTGCGCCGGTGCCCCTCGAGGCGGGTCGAGCGTCTGAGCTCTTGGTGCGGCGCTCGTAGGGCGCTCGGGTGCCTTCTCGACGATCCCCGTCACGTCGCTCAGTTTTCGCGCTACTTTCACTTCGCCACGAAGGAGATCGGGGCTTGCTTTGAGCCCCTTTCGCCCTACCGACGGGTCGTCCCAATGACGACTTCGAACTAGCAGAGGATCTTGGTGGGCCCGATGCCTTACGCCCTGACGGCGGTTTGCGAGAGGGAGGATTCGATGCGGGCACGAACCAGTCTATCTTTCGGCGAAAAGTACTGAACCGGGAAGTTTCGCGACGACTCAATCGAGCGATGGCGCGAAACGTTGCTCTAATATCGAAGTGAGAAATAAGGACGATGGAAGTTCGTGTCAACGCTCGTCCAAGCCTCCGCCAATGACGAGATACTCACCAATTAGCAGCAACGAGTGTTACATTCACTCTACGAACACTGATCTTCTCCAACATTTCGACGAAACACTGCGCAATCGCCAACTGCTCAGTCACCCCTTCTATCGACGCGGGGAAGCTGGCGATTTACAGCGCGACGAGTTAAAGCACTACGCGGAGCAGTACCGACACTTTGAGACAATGTTGCCCACGTTTCTCGAAGAACTCAGTGGCCAACTCCTGGACGGTTCTGCCAAGGACTACGTGATGGCTAATCTCGCCGACGAAGTCCGGCCGCCGAGCCACTTAGCGCTCTTTGATTCATTTGCCCGGTTCTGCGACGCCGAAGCGACGCCCATGTCGCCAGCGACGACGTCACTGCTTAACGCCTACCGCGAAGTCCAACGCCGTGGAGCGGTGTCCGCGCTCGCGGGGCTGTTGGCCTACGAGAGCCAGGGCGCGGCGATTGCCGACTCGAAGGCCGCCGGACTTAAAGAGAACTACGGCGCATCGGACGATGCCATCACCTTTTGGATTGAACACGGTTCCGTCGAGGCCGACCACGCCACGTGGACTTTCGATGCGTTGTCCTCGCTCGAGCCTGCTCTCGATGAGGTCGGAGAGGCCGCGCGTCTCGTTGGTGACGCGTGGTGGGAGTTTCTGAACGAACGAGGACCTCAGAACGCGTAGTTCGCCCGACGACGCCGTGTCGCCGAGCGTTTTAACTTCAGCAGTCCCGATCCTTGCTCGAACCGTCATGACTTTTTTTCTCGTTGGCACCACTGAATCCACTCGTTGACTTCTTGTTGGCCAACGAGCCGTCTGCCACTAACTTGGTCACGAGGTTCAACATATATATGACAGCGGAATCCTTAACCCAACGACCGGCGTGGAAGGCACTTGCTACCCATAGTCACGACCTCTCGTCGACGCATCTTCGCAACCTGTTCGACGCAGATTCACAGCGTGGAACGCGATTTCACGTCGAAGCCGCTGGCCTCTACCTGGATTATTCAAAGAATCGCGTCAGTAAAGAGACCATGTCCCTCCTTAAAGCGTTAGCCGAAGAGTCCCAAGTGGCCGCACGCCGGGACGCGATGTTTGCCGGTGAACATCTGAACGTCTCGGAAGATCGAGCCGTCCTGCACGTCGCACTTCGCATGCCGAAGGACGTAACGCTGAACGTTGACGGCGTGGATGTCGTAGTCGAAGTCCATCAAGTACTCGAGAGAATGGCGGACTTCTCCACCCGCGTGCGCAGTGGTCAGTGGCGAGGTGCCACGGGTAAAAAGATTAAAAACGTCGTCAATATTGGTATTGGTGGATCCGATCTTGGTCCGGTCATGGCCTACGAGGCGCTTCGCCACTACTCCCAACGTGACCTCACGTTTCGATTTGTTTCGAACGTCGACGCCACGGACTTCGTCGAGGCCGTGCACGACCTTGAGGCTGACGAGACACTTTTCATTGTTTCGTCCAAAACCTTCGGTACCCTTGAGACACTCACGAACGCCACGTCGGCTCGTGACTGGCTCGTGGAGAAACTGGGCGACGAAAAAGCCGTGGCTCAACACTTTGTGGCCGTCTCTACTAACACGGCGAAGGTCACGGCTTTTGGCATAGACGAAGCGAACATGTTCGGTTTCTGGGATTGGGTCGGCGGTCGCTACTCCATGGATAGTGCCATTGGACTCTCGACCATGCTCGCCATTGGCTCCGAACATTTCGCTGAGATGCTCGAGGGCTTTCGCTCCATGGACGAACACTTTCTTCACGCGCCCTACGAAGAGAACCTGCCTATGTTGATGGGCACGTTGGCGGTGTGGAACCGAAACTTTCTTGGATTCCCCACCGTGGGTGTTATGCCCTATGACCAGTACTTACACCGGTTGCCGGCGTACTTGCAGCAACTCACCATGGAGTCCAACGGTAAGCACGTCACGCTAAACGGCGACCACGTGTCGTACGAAACCGGTGCGATCTATTGGGGAGAGCCAGGAACCAATGGGCAACACAGTTTTTATCAACTGATTCATCAAGGAACGACCATTGTCCCCGTGGACTTCATTGGTTTCGCCCACAGCCTCAATCCTCTTGGTGAACACCACGACATTTTGATGTCGAACGTGTTTGCCCAGGCTCAGGCCCTGGCCTTTGGCAAGACCGAAGAAGAGCTGCGCCATGAGGGCGCGGACGAGCGAGCTATCAAACACCGAGTGATGGAAGGCAACCGGCCGTCCAACGTCCTTCTCGCTGACAAACTGACGCCCCGTCTTCTCGGCACACTCATTGCTCTCTATGAACACTCGGTCTTCGTCCAGGGCACGATCTGGGACATCGACTCCTTCGACCAATGGGGCGTCGAACTCGGCAAGCAACTGTCGGTCAAAATCATTCCAGAACTGACGAGCGTCGACGCGTCGACGCTGCGTCACGACTCGTCCACCAACGCTCTCATTGCCTACTATCGATCGCTCAAGAAAGACGGGAAGAACTTATGACCACGAGTAAGCCAACGCAAATGGGAATGGTGGGCCTCGGGCGAATGGGCGCGAACCTCGTGCGACGACTCACCGCCGACGGCCACAATTGCGTGGTCTTTGACGTCAACGCTGACGCGGTGACCTCGCTGAGCGGTGAAAACATTGTCGGAGCGTCCTCGCTGGCGGACCTGGTGAGCAAACTCTCCGCGCCCCGAACGGTGTGGCTCATGCTCCCCGCCGCCGTCACGCAACAAGCACTCGACGAGCTAGTGGGTTTCCTCGACGCCGATGACGCGATCATTGACGGAGGCAATTCGTTCTACCAAGACGACATCGACCGCGCGCACCAAGTTGGCGCCAAGGGTATCCACTACGTGGACTGCGGAACTAGCGGCGGCGTTTGGGGTCGCGAGCGTGGCTACAGTCTCATGATTGGTGGCGAGGACGAAGTGGTCGCGCGTCTCGACCCGCTGTTTGCGTCTATCGCACCCGGAGAAGACGGCAGTGAACCACCCACACCAGGGCGCAGTGATCCGAGCGGCACCGCGACCAGGGGCTACCTCCACTGCGGGCCGAACGGCGCTGGGCACTTCGTCAAGATGGTTCACAACGGCATCGAATACGGAATGATGGCCTCCATCGCCGAAGGATTGAACATCCTCAAACACGCCAACGTTGGTGCCAAGAGCGCCGACGCCGACGCCGAGACGGCACCTCTTAGAAACCCCGAGTACTACAACTTTGATTTTGACTTGACCGAGGTGGCTGAGGTGTGGCGACACGGCTCAGTTATCAGTTCTTGGCTGGTTGATCTCACGGCCAACGCCCTCGCCAAATCCCCTGATCTGAGTGAGTTTGGTGGCCGAGTCTCTGACTCTGGTGAAGGTCGATGGACACTGGAAGCGGCGATCAACGAGTCGGTGCCCGCGCCGGTCATCAGCGCGTCGCTGTGGCAACGATACGAGTCGCGAGGCTTGGGTGAGTTCACGGGAAAGGTGCTCTCCGCCATGCGCTCAGAGTTCGGTGGGCACGTGGAGAAAAAGTCCTAGTGCGTCACGAACTCCGGGTCTTCGACGACACGGCGGCCCTCGCGCGCGGCGCGGCGACCTACGTACTGGAGCAAAACCAACGCATGACCAGTAGCGCGAGTTCGTTCAGTTTCGCGGTCAGTGGTGGCAAGAGCCCTTGGATGATGCTCGCCGAACTCGCGAAGGAGAGCGTCGACTGGGAGAGAACGATCATCTATCAAGTCGATGAGCGCGTCGTGCTCGAAGGCGACGACCTTCGTAATCTCACCCACCTTCGTGAAGGCCTGGCGTCAACATCCGTGCAGATCGAAGCGATGGACGTGGACGATAGTGATCTCGACGCCGCGGCCGGTCGCTACGCCTCAATCCTGCCCGCACGCTTCAATCTTGTTCATCTGGGCTTGGGACCCGACGGGCACTGCGCCTCACTCATCCCCAACGATCAAGTTCTTGAGGTCACGGACCGCCTCGTCGCGCTCAGCGGCCCCTATCAAGGCACGCGTCGCATGACACTCACCTACCCCGCGCTGGCGCGCAGCGACCAACTCATGTGGTTAGTGAGTGGTGAGGACAAGCGAGAAGCACTCGCGAAACTGCTCGACGGCGACACGTCAATTCCTGCGGGCAACGTTGAAGCCAGGGCTTCGCTGATCATGGCCGACCGTGCGGCACTTGGGTCATAATTGATGGTGTCGTACAACGCAACGATAAAGAGGAAGGCAGTGAGTGAGTACCCCCAAACCACTTAAAGAACGGCCACGTCCCGATAACCACGTGATCGTCATCTTTGGCGTCTCGGGCGATCTCGCCAAGCGCAAGATTCTTCCTGGTCTGTACCACCTGGCGGTCGCGGGACTGCTACCCGAGCGCTACCGAATCATTGGTTGCGCTCGACCGCAGTCGATGATGACCGACGAGCAGTTTCGTAAGTACACGTTCGACGCCGTGTGCGAGTTCGCGTCGGACAGGCCCAAAGGCGAGGAGTGGGCGACCTTCGCGGAGAATCTCTCCTTCGCGATTGACCCTGATGACGGGCCCAACAGTCTCGCCTCGGCCGTCGAGCGAGCCGAAGCCGCCATTGGCGGCGAGGTGCGCCGCCTGTACCACCTGGCAATCCCTTCTGACGCAATGCACCAGGTCATCCACCTCCTTGGTCAAAAGGACCTACACCAGCGAGCGCGCGTCATCTGTGAGAAGCCCTTTGGTACGGACTTGGCGTCGGCGATCAAACTCAATGAGGACATCACGGAATACTTCGATGAGTCCCAGGTCTTTCGAATCGACCACTTTCTCGGTAAGGAGTCGATTGACAACATTCTCGCGCTGCGCTTCGCGAACGAGCTCTTTGAGCCTCTCTGGAACCGCAATCACGTTCGCTTCGTTCAAATCGACGTACCCGAGACCCTTTCGATCAAAGGCCGCGGTGACTTCTATGAGAAGACCGGCGCCTTTCGCGACATGGTCGTCACCCACCTCTTCCAAGTCTTGGGCTTTCTCGCCATGGAACAACCCACGTCACTGACCGCGAAGCCGCTGCGCGACGAAGTGAGCAAGGTCTTTGACTCACTTCGAACGCTCGACCCCGTCCAAGTGGTTCGCGGTCAGTACGAGGGGTACCTCGATGAAGAAGGCGTCGCCCCCGACTCCACGACCGAGACCTTCATCGCCCTGCGCGCTCGCATCGAGAACCCACGCTGGATGGGCGTTCCGTTCTACCTGCGCACCGGTAAGTGCTTGGCCGAAAGTCGCCACCTCATCACGATTGGTCTTCGTGAGCCGGTAATGCGCATGTTCCCCGGGTCCGAGCATGCTTCGCATCATGACGCCAACAAGCTGGTCGTCGACTTCGACGATCCCGGTACCATTCATGCCCACTTCCTCGCCAAACAGCCCGGGCCCGAAATGACGCTTGGACCGGCCACGATGACCTTTCGCTACCGCGACTCCTTCACCGAATCCAATAACCTCGAAGCCTACGAACACCTCATCTTGCAAGTGATGTTGAACAACCAGGCGCTCTTCACCCGATCCGACGGAATCGAACGCCTTTGGGAGGTCGCCGCGCCGTTACTCGAGCATCCTTCCCCCATCGCTACCTATTCCAAAGGTTCGTGGGGACCGGAGTCCAGTGAACTGGTGGTCGCGCCCGATCACTGGACGCTGCCGGAATCGGCACATTCTTGATTCGACTCGTACTCTCTGACGTTGACGGAACACTCGTTGATCGTGAGAAGGGACTGACCGAAGACGCCATTCACGCCGTGCAACGCCTGAAGGAGAACGACGTACTTTTCGCCGTCACCAGTGGACGTCCTCCAAGAGGCCTCACGATGCTCATCGAGCCGCTTGATCTCACGACCCCCCTCGCGGCTTTTAATGGTGGACTCATTGTCGACCGCGAACTTAAGACTCTCCAAGAGTTGATCATCAACGACGACATCGTCGGGCCGATTATTGAGGTCCTAGAAGAGCACGGGCTCTCGGTGTGGGTCTATCAGGGTACCGAGTGGTTTGTCCTCGATCTCAAGGGACCACACGTCGAGCATGAAGCGCTCGTGTGCGAGTTTGGCCCCTCGCAACTAGAGAACTTCGACGCGGTGCGCGGCGACATCGTCAAGATCGTGGGCGTCAGCGACGACCCCGCTGTCGTGGCGAGCGCGACCCAGACTTTGCGTGAACGCTTCGGCGACGGCGCGTCGGCAACAAGCTCGCAGACTTACTACGTCGACGTCACGCACCGCGATGCCAATAAGGGCAGCGTCGTCAAGTATCTCGCGGAGGTGCTCTCCATCGACACCCGTGAAATCGCCGTCATCGGTGACATGCAAAATGATCTTCTGATGTTCGAGGTCGCGGGTGTCAGCATCGCGATGGGCAACGCCTCCGACGACGTCAAGCAACGAGCGACCTACGTCTCAACCGGCAACGACGACGAGGGCTTCGCGAACGCGATTGAGAACTTCATCCTCAAGCACCCGTAGCGCCCGACTCACTCTTTCGTTTTACTCTCTCGGACCCAGTAACCCACCGGCAAGAGTTCCGAGTGAAATCGTTCCCGGAACGCTCCCCAGATGCCTTTAGGTTGCCAAAGAGCTACCACCACGGCCAGTGACCCGAAAATGATTAGATACCACACGCCGTACTGCTGGAGGAACTGTTGGAGGGTGAAGTAGATGATCGATCCAATTATCGGACCTTCGATCGTGCCGAGACCACCGATCATCGACACGAAGAGCATCTCCGCGGCCCACTGAAGATTGAAGACGTTCGACGCTTGCACGAAGGGTTGACTAATCGCGAGCACGGCCCCGGCGGCCCCGCATCCGGCGGCCGCGATAACGAATATCAGTCGTCGGGCAGACTGAACGTTGACGCCAGCACTACGAGCGGCTACTTCGTTGTCACGTATAGAAGCCAGCACGAGGCCGAGGCGGCTTCGCAGCAAGAGGTAGGTACAAACGACGACGATCAGCGCCACGAACCAAGTAGCGAGGTACGCGTCGTGCGCGGTCTCGCTAGGACTGAGGCCCTGGAGCCCCGGCATGGCCTTACCAGTGCCCCCTCCTAAGTACGCAACAGTCAGTATCACGAGCATCGCCGTGTCCGACACCACCCACGTCGCGACCGCGAAGTAACCGCCGCGCAGTCGAAAGAGCAAGAACGTCACCGGAACCGCGATGAGGGCACAGACCACGGTCGAGAGAGGAATGGTGAAGAAGGGATTCATTCCCTTAAGAGCGAAGAAGAGCGTCGCGTAGGCACCAAGGCCGATAAACGCTTGTTGTCCAATAGAGATCATGCCCGCGTAGCCCGCGAGGAGATTCCACATGGTGGCCATGATTACCAAGATGAAAAAATTCAACAAGACCGCCGACCACTCCGCCGGAAAAATCCACGGCGCCGCGGTGAGCAGTGCCACGAGGATTAGTACTCCCACCAGGGTGTAGATAGGCGGCTTCGTCGAGCGACGAATAGATGGTCCGTTGAGCGAGCGAGAAGAAGGTTCTAAAAGACTCACGAGAGTGCCGTCTTCTTTCCAAAGAGTCCCTGCGGGCGAACAGCCAATACGAGCAAGAACAGAACGTTGCCAGCGAGCACTTGGTACTGGGGATTGATGTGCGCGCCGAACTGTTGCGCCACGCCCAACGCAATACCTCCGACCAACGTTCCCCAAAGTGAACCGATGCCGCCAATAACGACTGCTTCGAAGGCGAAGAGCAAGTTAATGCCACCAGACGTGGGAGCGAACTGGGTCATCATTCCGTAGGCGATACCCGCTAGCGCCACCGTCGCGAACGCAATGGCGGCGGCGATACCAAAGATGTGGCGATAGTTGGCGCCGCTCAGCTGAGCGGCCTCGCGGTCGTCCGCGACGGCCCGAATGAGGCGACCCGTACCAGTCTTGGACAGAAAAAGTTGCAGAACGCCGAGCACCGCGACGGCAACCGCTAAGACGCCAAGCGATACGTAAGAGACGTAGATGATCGACGCGGGGTGCCATGACTTAGTAATCAGTGCGCCAATGTTCACCGTCTGTCCATTGGCGCTGTAGATCTCGAGCAGAAGATTCTCAATGACCACCGAGAGGCCGAACGTGACGAGCAACGTCGTAAAGGGATCACGGTCGATGCTCTTTTGAATAAGTGTTCGCTGCAGTACGTAGCCAACGAGAGCAAAAATCGGCACCACTATGACAAACGACCACAGCCCGGGAATATGTAGGTGTGGCGCGAGAAAGACCGCAACGTATCCCGCGACGACGGCCATGTCCCCGTGGGCCAAGTTGATGACTTTCAACACTCCAAACATCAAAGAGAGACCACAGGCGAAGAGGGCGTAGAAGCCGCCAACGAGGGCTCCCTGGATGACGATATTGAGCCAAATCATTCGGCAACGTCTCCCGTTGCGTTCGAATGGCTGATGTCCGCGCCAAAGTACGCGTGGTCTATCTGATCGGAGGTGAGATCAGCCGGCGTACCGACAAGTGATGTTCGACCTTCGAGCAAACAGTGCACGCGATCCGCGACGGCGACACCTTGGGCAACGTCTTGCTCGACGAGCAAGATACTCACACCATGGGCGACGATCTCGGGGACCAGGGCGTAGATCCGTTCAATCACGATGGGGGCCAAGCCGAGTGAGAGTTCATCGAGCAGCAGTACCTTGGGATTCGCCACGAGGGCTCGCCCGATCGCCACGGCCTGTTGTTCGCCGCCCGAAAGTTGCCAGGTCGACTGCTTTCGTCGACTCGGCATCCAATCAAAGAGCTCGTAGACGCGTTTGATTGAAAACGAACCTTTGTTGGCGCGGTACGCACCGACTTGCAAGTTCTCCTCGAGCGTCATCGACGCGAAGAGCCTTCGACCCTCGGGTACGAGTGAGATTCCGAGTGCGACGCGACGATTGGGCGTCAACTTCGCAATGTCCTTGCCATCAAAGAGAACGGCGCCCGAAGAGGGTTTATGGAGTCCCGCAATCGTGCGTAGCAACGTCGACTTACCCGCTCCATTCGCCCCAATCATGGCGAGTATCTCCCCTTCACGGAGACTCAAACTGACGTCGTCGATCGCACGTAGCTGACCGTGATACACGCTCAGTTCCTTCACCTCTAGCAGCGCGTCACTCATTCGCTGCCGCGATTCCTACCGCTCTCCCACCAAGGTAGACCGCACGAACCGCGTCCGAAGCGAGAACCGACTTGGGCTCCCCGTCAGCCACCACGACGCCACCGGACAAACACAGCAATCGGTCCACGGTGTTTATCAACGCGCGCACCACGTGCTCGATCCACACCACCGCGATGCCCTCGGTCCGTAGACCACGAATGATGCCGGTGAGTTCGTTGACTTCGAGATCGGTGAGACCACCGGCAATCTCGTCAAGAAGCAACACCCGAGGCGACGTCGCAAGAGTTCGAGCCAACTCCAAACGTTTCCTGTACAACAGCGTCAGCGTTCCCGCTTGTCGATTGGCGAAATCACTCAAACCCGTTCGCTCCAATGCGTCGTACGCCAGCGCGTAACTCTTCTGGCCGCGAACTCTGGCTCCCTGTTGGGCCCCCAAGAGAGCGTTTTCGAATACCGTCATGTTTTCGAAAGGTCGAGGTACCTGGTACGTGCGCCCAATTCCCCCCCGCGCACGCTTCGCGGCACTGACGCGCGCGAGACTGCGGCCATCTAAGAGAATCTCTCCCGAATCGAGCGCAATGTCACCCGAGATCATCGAGAAGAGCGAGGTCTTACCCGCGCCGTTAGGACCAACGATGCCTACCGCGTCGCCCTGCTCCAACTGGAAGGAAGTCTCTTTACTGACTACGACTTGGCCGAATTTTTTAGAGACATCTTTCAGTTGAAGCAGTGACACTTAGTAACCAGTTAGGCGTTCGTAGGCTCGAGAGTACCGTTGAGCGCAATATGCTTATTGAGAGAGTTGTCAACGACCCACTGCGACCACGCGTACTTACGGTGACCGACCAAGTCTCTCGAACCCGGCTTCCACTGGACGCCCACTGGCTGAATCATGGCAATGCCCTTAGCGGGGCTCGCCACCATTGGGTCCTTGCTTTTGGAGTTCATGTTGATCGGACCGCACATGCCGTGATAGTTCACACTCTGGAGAGCCCTCGCGAGAGCCCGTCGGTTATGAGGACTGGTTACCTTCTTCAGACCTTGGATGGCGATCTCAAAGAGCGAGTACGTCGAACCCATGGACTGAACCCATTGCCCGTTCTTGCCATGGTTTTCGGTCTGGTACTTGGTACAGAATTCTCTCGCCGTCATACCCGTCAACGACGACCTGTACGGTGAGTACGGCGTGAACCACGCGTCGGTGGCAATGTTGTTCGACAGATCGCCCAGCGCGTACGCGTCTGTTGGGAACAGCATCACCTTGGCGACCGTGGCGAGCTTCGGGTTGTAGTTCTGTTGTGACGCCTCGGTCCAGAACGTCTGGAAGTCCGGGGGTAGTGGACAGTTGATGAAAAGGTCACAATTTGCTCCACCTTTGCCACCCGTTTTGAATGTTTCAATCATCGACGTGTAGCTGGTTGACAAGTCGGTGTACGCGCCACCGTCAACAAAGTTGTAGCCACCGTTTGGATAAATTGCTCCCACCGTTGGGGCGAACGCGGCACGGAATGCGTTGCCGTCCGAGTCGTTCGGGAACATCTCGGCGACGTTGGTATTGCACTTGGTCTGCGCTTGGACCCTTTTCCACATTGGCACGAAGGTGCCCACAAACTGTGGAACACCGAAGAAGAACATCGAGTTATAGATCGGACCGGTACCGGTAGCGCCGCCCTCGGGCGAGATCCCCCCCCCGAAGCCACCCCAGTACGCCTCCCACGGCACCACCGTGGACACGCAAGGAATCTTGTACTGCTCACAGGTGGTGGCGACGGGGATCGTGGTCTCGGGAGCAGAACTCACCAAGATCAGGTCGACGCCAGAGTTAATGAGCTCTTGGGTTACTTGGACCGCGACATTACCGAGGGACTGCGTGTCCTTCTCAGTGATTTCGATCTTGTACTTCGTCTTGCCAATGGTGATCCCCTTCTTGAAGTAGCTCGACGCGCGAATCTCCTTCAACACAAAGTTGTCAGGTCCGGCGAAGTCAGCCAACGCACCAGTGCGCGGCGAGACGTAACCGATCTTGATCGTCGAGGACTTCGACGCGGCGTGAGCGGCCGAGACGTCCGCGAGCGACACGAGCGCCCCCGACGCCGCGATCGCTCCCGCAGCTTTTAGTCCTAGACGACGGCCGAACTCAAGACCACCCCAACCGGGAATGCCACTTGAGTTCTCGGGCTTCATTTCTTCTGTCATTTGTTGTCCCCCCAGTAATGTTGAGTAGTTCTTAACACACTATTCCGTACATAAGTGTTCACTCCTGATTTCCCTTAAAAAACAAGCCGTCCGAACGTCACTCCTCGCGCAACGTGGCCGGGTCCTTCATTGCGGCGAGCATCCGGCGAGCGGCGAGACCTCCGCGATCGATCTTGACGCTGACTTCGCTGATTTCGCGGCGCTCTTCAATCCGTGACTGGAGAATGTTGAGCGCGTCTACGTCCTCTTGCACCACGTCCATCTGCATCTTGTCGAGGAAGACGTCAATTTCACTGTCATCGACGCAAAAGTCTCGCGCTAAGGCCCAGAAGTCGTAGACCTTGCCCTCGCTGGAAGGCGTCAGTCCATAGAAGATCTTCATATGAAAGGCGTGGTCGTCCGTACCGTCCGGCATCGGTGGTTGACCAACGGGCGCGATGCGCGCGTGCAACATGTAGTAGCCCGGCGGCGTGTATTCAATGTCCTGCCAGCGATCGACTTTGCCTTCAAGACCAGTTGTACGAGAGTAGAACGGAGGGCAGTCCACGGCGTTCATATGGCGAAAGACCCGAACGACGCCGGACTCCTCATCGACTTCGACCTCGAGGGGCGTCGTGGCGACTTCGGGCGTGCCAATGGATCCATTATGCAAGAACGTCTCGTGTGAGAGGTCGAGCAGATTGTCCACGAGTAGGTCAAAGGAGGCGTTGATTTTAGCCACGCCCGAGACCGTCGCCCAGTTTTCCTTATCGACGAGCCACGGGGTAACGGGAAGTTTTGACTGATCCGCTTCACCGTGTCCCATCCATATCCAGACCCAAATTCCTTGCTCAACAGTGGGGTAACTTCGCACGTCCGCTTTACTCGGAATACGATCTTGACCGGGAACGGCGACGCACGTGCCCGAGCAGTCAAAAGTGAAGCCGTGATAGCCACACACCAACTGCTCACCGACCACCTTGCCCAACGAGAGTGGGTAGCCCCGATGTGGGCACTGATCGGCGAAAGCCACGACGCGGCCCGATTCACTTCGAAAAATCGCGACGTGTTCGCCAAGGATCTGTCTTGACAGTGGCTTGGTGTCAAGTTCACCGCTCAGCGCTGCGACGTACCAATTATCTCGTAAATACATGGTTCCCCCGCTAGTGAGAGTATTGATTAGTTGGTTTCGTTGAATGTCTCAACACTGCTCTTATGAGCGAAGTTACCAAATATGTGATAAGGAATCAAGGAACTTTTAACTAGGGGGTACATTATGTCGTTTCTCGACGCCGCGTCATGGCAAGGGAAGATTTCGCTCGATGGTTGGTGCGCCGGTGGCGCGGGCGACGCGGCTGTTCTCGAGCCCGCGACTGGAGAAGAGTTGGCTCGAAGCGGTCGAGCGAGCGTTGACGACGTCGCCAAGGCCTCCAGCGTCGCCGAAGCGGCGCAGAAGGATTGGGCCGCGCTCCCCTTCACTGAGCGCAGTGCGGTACTACGTAAAGCCGGCCAACTGTTCTTAGAGAACGCCGACGAACTCTCTGGGTGGATCGTTCGCGAGTCTGGTGGCATTGGTCCCAAGGCCGGACTCGAGATTCACGTCGCCGCCGAAGAGTGTTTTGAAGCCGCCGGATTGGCCTCTCACCCCACCGGTGAAATTCTTCGAAGTGAGATGCCACGACTCAGCTTCTCGCGACGGGTACCGGCGGGCGTCGTGGGCGTCATTGCGCCGTTCAACTTTCCCCTCATTCTCTCGATCCGTTCCGTGGCTCCCGCGCTCGCCTTGGGAAACGCCGTCATCTTGAAGCCGGACCCCCGCACTGCCGTGTGTGGAGGCGTGATCTTGGCCCGAGTCTTTGAAGAGGCGGGCCTGCCCCAGGGCGTTTTTTCGATGTTGCCCGGAGGCGCCGACGTGGGTCAGGCCCTCGTCATTGACCCGAAGGTTCGCGTCATTGCCTTCACTGGATCTACCGTGGCTGGTCGAAGCGTTGGTTCACTTGGCGCACAACATCTCAAACGCGTGCACCTTGAATTAGGTGGAAATTCGGCGCTCATCGTCATGGCCGACGTCGACCTAGAAAAGGCGGTGTCGGTGGGCGCCTTTGGTTCATTCATGCACCAGGGTCAGATCTGCATGACTACGGGTCGCCACATCGTCGACGCCAAGATCGTGGACGACTACGCGCGAGTCCTGGCCGAGCACGCCAATCACTTACCAGTTGGTGATCCAAAGACTGGTCAAGTAGCGCTCGGACCCCTCATCGACGCCAAGCAACGAGACCGGGTGCACTCTATGGTCACCGAGACCGTCCAGGCTGGCGCCACGCTGTTGGCCGGTGGGACGTACGAAGAACTCTTCTACCGCCCGACAGTTCTCACTAACGTCGACACCTCCTCGCGGGCCTACTGCGAAGAGGTCTTTGGCCCCGTCGCACCGATCGTGTCGTACTCGTCGCTCGACCAAGCCGTCTCGTTGGCGTCAGAGAGTCCCTATGGTCTCTCACTCGGCATCTTGTCGAACGACGGACTTCGTGCACTCGAACTCGCCAGTCGAATCACTACCGGCGCCATTCACATCAACGACCAGACCGTCGGCGACGAGGCGGTCATCCCCTTTGGGGGAACGGGCAGTTCAGGTAACGGATCACGCATGGGCGGTCTGGCAAACCTAGATGCCTACACCGAAACCCAGTGGGTCACCGCACAGAGCGAACTGCCGGTCTACCCCTTTTAGAGGCTGTTGAGATCGACGTAGTTTCGCGCAAGCACGGTCGACGCTTCGCGCGAGGTGACGGCTTGGCGAAGACGCGCCATCTGAATGCCATTTTCGAAGTCGTCTTCGTAGTTGGGGTGCAGCATCTGGGTCATGTAGTTCGAGAACTCCTCGGCACGCCACACACGCTCGAGACACGTGTCGGAGTACGCGTCCAACAAGGCGTCATTGTTACTCCTTAGTTTTTCTACGAGCGAGCGAGAGAGCACGCGTACGTCGGCGAGCGCCAAGTTCATTCCCTTCGCTCCCGTCGGCGGCACAATGTGCGCAGCGTCACCCGCCAAAAAGAGCCTGCCGTATCGCATGGGTTCGATGACGATGCTGCGCATTGCGGTGATGCCTCGCTCAATGATGGGTCCTTGAGTTACTTCGGGCATCTCGTCTGTCGCCAAGCGAAGATTGAGCTCGTCCCAGATTCGTTCATCGGACCATTCATCCAAGGTGTCTTCGGGTCGCACGCCGAGATACAAACGGCTCAGCGTTGGCGAGCGCATGGAGTACAGAGCGAAGCCACTCTCGTGTCGACAGTAGATGAGCTCTTCGGTCGTCGGTGCCGCTTCGGCCAGAATGCCCAGCCAGGAGAACGGAAACGTTCGCTCGAACTGTCGTCGCAGCGACGAAGGAATCGAGCGATTAGCGACGCCGAAGCTTCCGTCGCACCCGGCCACGTAGTCACACGCAATACGAATCGGACCACCGGCGCTGTCTGCTTCCACGTAGGGTGCGTCCGATTTGAGACCCTCGAGGACCTTTACCTCTGTGTCGAAGAAGAGCGGTGCGCCCGCATCGAGACGTAACGCTATGAGGTCTCGTACGACCTCCTGTTGTCCATACACCGTAATTGGCTTGCCGTCGGCAAGCTCACTCAGCGCAATTCGGTGCGAAGTACGCTCGAGTCGAAACTCGACACCGTGGTGTACGAGACCTTCGCGCCGCATTCGCTCGCCCGCTCCGGCCTCTTCGATCAGGTTCGCGGTACCAAACTCGATGACGCCCGCCCGCGTGCGCTTCTCCACGTACTCGCGACTCCTACGTTCGAGCACGATGTTCTCGACGCCCTCACGAAGCAACAGCTGGCCGAGGAGAAGTCCCGCGGGGCCGGCGCCAATGATGACGACCTGTGTACGCAGTTCCTTCACAACCCTCTCCTTCGCCACAGCGACTCACTCAACCAGTGTCAGTAAAACACTCCCGTGTCGTCGCCGGTATAGTGTACTGACCAGTTAATTAAAACTTATACAAGTGCGCTAGGCCCGGCAGACTTAGTGGCACGAGGTTCGCTTCCTGGAGGGGTTCATGGCGATAGTTGTTCGCAATACACCACGAACGGACCTCGATCTCGTTGACGCTCTCGGGGCGTTTGGCGTGGCGACGATTCATGAAGCCCAAGGGCGCGTGGGGCTGTTTAGTTCGCGACTTCGCCCCATTTACCGACCCGTTCGTGTCGCGGGCAACGCTCTTACCTGCGAGGTCGCCCCTGGTGACAACTGGTCAATCCACGTCGCCGTAGAACAGGCGCGGCCGGGCGATCTACTTATCGTGACACCAACCAGTCCCTGCGACGATGGATACTTCGGCGAACTTCTCGCCACGAGTCTCGTCGCCCACGGCGTTCGAGGCCTCGTGATGGACGCGGGTGTACGCGATATTGCCGAACTCACGACAATGAAGTTTCCCGTCTGGTCAAAGTGCGTGAGCGCGCAGGGCACCGTCAAAGAGACTCCCGCCAACGTCCAAACGCCCATCGTGTGCGCTGGCGCCTACGTGCGTCCCGGTGACGTCATCGTCGCCGACGATGACGGCGTCGTCGTCGTACGTCGCGAGGACGCCGAGAGCGTGCGCGGCGCCTGTGAACAGCGCGAAGCGAACGAGCAAGAGAAGCGTGCGCGTCTGGCATCTGGTGAATTGGGGTTGGATATGTACTCAATGCGAGAAAAACTCGCGGAACGCGGACTTCGCTACGTCGACGAGCCACCGGCGTGAGCTCACAGACTGCTCTTCGTTGTTTGGTGATTCGAGGCGGGACTTCGAAGGGTCTCTACTTTCACGCCAACGACTTGCCCCTCGACATCCCAACGCGCGACGCCGTTCTCCTCGCCGCGATGGGATCTCCCGACGTTCGAGAAATTGACGGCATGGGCGGCGGGCATCCTCTCACCTCCAAGGTGGCCGTGGTACAACGATCCCAGCGAAATGACGCAGACGTTGACTATCTCTTTCTTCAGGTGTGGCCCGACCGGGCCGAAGTCTCCGACAACCAAAACTGCGGCAACTTGCTCGCGGGAGTTGGCCCCTTCGCGCTCGAAGAAGGACTGCTCGACGCGAACGACGGGGTCACGAACGTTCGCATCTGGATGGAGAACACTCAAACTTTGGCCGTCGCACAGGTCCAGACTCCTGGCGGTGTGGTTCTTTACGAGGGGGACGCACACATCGACGGTGTCCCGGGCACCAGTGCTCCGATTACCATCGAGTTTCTCGACGTGGCGGGTTCGACGTGTGGCAGTCTCTTGCCCACCGGCAACGTCGTTGACGTGATCGATAACGTGCGAGTGACGTGCATCGACAACGGAATGCCCGTCGTCTGCATCAAGGCCGAAGACCTCGGATTGACGGGCTACGAAGATCCCCACGAGATTGAAGCGAATACTGACGTGTGCCAAAAGGTAGAACGGATTCGCCTCCTCGCGGGACCGCTCATGAACTTGGGGGAAGTCACGTCGTCCACAGTGCCCAAGATGAGCCTGCTCGCGCCAGCGAAAAATGGTGGCGTTGTCTCGACTCGGACCTTCATTCCCAAAAAGGTTCACGAGGCGATCGGTGTCTTTGGCGCAGTCTCCGTCGCAACAGCCTGTCTCATTCCGGGATCGGTGGCCAACGAAGTGGCGGGCGTCACCGGAACGTCGTCAGAGATGACGCTCGATATTGAGCACCCCACGGGCTACTTCAGCGTCTCGATGGCCGTCTCGATTGACAACGGTGAAATCATCGTCCACTCCGCCGCGTTACTGCGCACCGCCCGACTCTTGATGTGTGGCGACGTCTTCGTGCCATCGTTGGTGTGGGAGCGACAGTGATTATTGACTGCCACGGGCACTACACCACCGCTCCCGAAGCCCACAATCTCTGGCGCCGCAGCCAGGTCGCGGCGTTTGAGGCGGGAGAATCTTTCCCCTCCTATCCCGTCATTTCGGATGAAGAAATCATCGACACGATTGAGAGGAATCAGTTGCGACTCCTTCGCGAACGCGGCGCCGACATGACCATCTTCTCGCCCAGGGCGTCGGCCATGGAACAGAACGTCGGCGATGAGTGTGTCAGCGAGGCGTGGTCGAGAGCCTGCAACGATTTAATTGGTCGAGTGGTCTCGCTCTTTCCCGAGACATTCGTCGGTGTCTGTCAACTCCCCCAGTCTCCTGGTGTGCCCATCGACAACTCGATTAAAGAACTCGAGCGATGCGTCGTTGAAATGGGATTTGTTGGTCTGAATCTCAATCCAGATCCCAGTGGTGGATGGTGGAATGGGTTGCCCCTCACCGACCCGTCGTGGTACCCGATGTATGAAAAAATGGTGGAACTCGACGTACCGGCGATGATTCACGTCTCCGCGAGTTGTAACGCTAACTTCCACGCGACTGGCGCCTACTACATGAACGCCGACACCACCGCCTTCATGCAACTTCTCCAGGGCGATCTCTTCGCCGACTTTCCCGATCTTCGATTCATCATTCCTCACGGCGGCGGTGCGGTTCCGTACCACTGGGGTCGCTACCGAGGTCTGGCCGACATGCTCGACAAGCCTCCTCTCTCAGAACACCTCATGAAGAACGTCTACTTCGACACCTGCGTCTACCACCAGCCCGGCATAGATCTCCTCTTTGACGTCATCGATCTCGACAACATCCTCTTCGGCTCGGAGATGGTGGGCGCGGTGCGCGGCATCGACTCCGAGACGGGTCACTACTTCGACGACACCAAGCGCTACGTTGACGCCGTGGCACTATCCAGCGAAGAACGCGAACAGGTCTACTCTGGTAACGCTCGGCGTGTCTTTCCTCGCCTCGACGCCTCACTTAGGGCGCGAGGTCTCTCGTGAGCACCACCTTCACCATGGACGCGGACTGGTTATCCTTCGATCCCAACCCGACGAAGCCCACCTTTCAACTACCCGGTGGATCAGTTGACGCCCACTGTCACGTCTTTGGACCAGGCCGGCAGTTCCCCTTCGCGCCCGAGCGCAAGTACACGCCCTGTGACGCCAGCAAGGAACAGCTCTACCACCTAAGAGACTTTCTAGGCTTCGAGAAGAACGTCGTCGTCCAAGCAACCTGTCACGGGACCGACAACGCGGCGATGCTCGACGTGCTCGACTCGTCGAACAATCGCTGTCGGGGTGTGGCGACAATCGCGCCCGACATCAGTGAGCACGAGTTGCGTGAGATGCACGAACGTGGCGTTCGCGCCGTGCGATTCAACTACGTTCGTCGTCTCGTCGACCCCAAACCCGACGAGTACTACTACCGCATCGTCGAGAAAGTCGCCCCCCTGGGATGGCACGTCGTCATCTACTTCGAGGCCGCCGACCTCGTCGAGCACTGGGACTTCTTCACCTCGCTCGAAACTCCTGTCGTCGTTGATCACATGGGAAGACCCGACGTCACTAAGCCTGTTGACGGCCCCGATTTTGAACGGTTCCTTCGCCTTATGGGAGAGCACGAGAACTTCTGGTCGAAGGTCACGTGCCCCGAGCGAATGTCGCTCTCCGGCCCTCCGAACTACCGCGACACCATTCCGTTTGCTCGAAAGCTTGTCGAGAGTTTTCCGGACCGGGTTCTCTGGGGTACCGATTGGCCTCACCCCAACTTGAAAGACGCCATGCCCGACGACGGAAAACTCGTTGATTTTGTTCCCCACATTGCCAAAACCGCAGAACTTCAGCACAAACTACTCGTCGACAACCCGACTCGTCTCTATTGGGAGGAGAATTAAGCCATGGTCGATAACTCAGAGTTTGACGACATCCCTGGCACTACGGTCTTCACCGCCCAGCGCTCTCACCAAGGATTTCAACTCAACCAGTTCTGCATGAGTTTGATGAAACAAGAAAACCGTGAACGATTCAAGGGTGACGAGGGCTCTTATCTTGATGAGTGGTCACTCACTAAAGAACAGAAACAAGCCGTACTCGACCGCGACTACAACGCCATGATCGCCAACGGAGGCAACATCTACTTCCTCGCGAAGATCTTCGCTTCGGACGGTATTAGTTTCCAAACGGCCGCCGCTTCTATGACCGACATGTCGACCGAGGAGTACGCCGCGATGATGCTCCACGGCGGTCGCTCTCCCGAAGGTGTGCGCTCAATCAAGGATGGACGCTAACCATGGCCCGCATCAGCGCTGGCGTCACCACGAGTCACGTTCCCGCGATCGGCGCGGCCTTAGATTTTGGTACCGCCAACACTGAGTACTGGGCGCCGCTCTTCGCCGGTTACGAATGGTCCAAGGAGTGGATTGCGAATGAAAAGCCCGACGTCATTGTCTTGGTCTACAACGACCACGCGTCGGCCTTCTCCCTCGAGGTAATTCCGACTTTCGCCATTGGCTGCGCGGACGAGTTCCTCATCGCCGACGAAGGTTACGGACCACGCCCCGTACCGAAAGTCATCGGTCACGCCGACTTGGCCTGTCATATGGCTCAGTCACTCATCCTCGACGAGTTCGACATGACGGTGATTAATCAGATGAAGGTCGACCACGGTCTCACCGTGCCGCTTTCTTTAATGTTCGGACAACCCGACGCGTGGCCCGTCAGAGTCGTGCCCATTGTCGTGAACGTTATTCAGTATCCCCCACCCACGGGCGAGCGCTGTTTCAAGCTGGGACAAGCAATCCGTCGCGCAGTCGAGAGCTTTGACGAAGACCTCAACGTCCAGGTGTGGGGTACGGGCGGCATGAGCCACCAACTCCAAGGGCCCCGGGCCGGCCTCATTAATCAAGAGTTCGATAACGCCTTCCTCGACACGATTACTAAGAACCCTGACGACCTGAGAAAGATCCCCCACATTGAGTATCTGCGCGAGTCCGGTTCCGAAGGCATCGAAATGGTGATGTGGCTTATCATGCGCGGCGCCCTCGGCGACGCAGTAGAACTGCTTCATCGCTTTTACCACGTGCCCGCGTCCAACACGGCGGTAGGTCACCTCGTGCTCAAAGCCAACTAACGAGGTCGAGAAGATGGTGCGCGTCGCTGTAGCTGGAGCCGGAGCCTTTGGCATCAAGCACCTCGACGCGCTCGCGCGAATCGATGACGTCGAGGTGGTCTCGATCGTGAGTCGCACCATCGAACAAGCCCAAGAAGTCGCGGCTCGCTACGGCGCGGCCCAGGCCACGGTCGACCTCCAAGATTCGTTGGACAATCCCGACGTCGACGCCGTCATTCTTTGCACGCCCACGCGGATGCACGCCGAGCAAGCCATCGCGACCTTAGAAGTTGGCAAACATGTTCTCGTCGAGATTCCCCTCGCCGACAGTTGGGATGACGTCCTGGCGGTCGCTTCCGTAGCATCGAAGGCGAAGACCCGCGGCATCGTCACGATGGTGGGGCACACGCGACGTTTCAATCCTTCACACCAGTGGATACACCAGCGAATTCTTGACGGAGAACTCGCGGTCCAGCAGATGGACGTGCAGACGTACTTCTTTCGCCGCACTAATACCAACGCGCTGGGCAACCCTCGAAGTTGGACCGACAACCTCTTGTGGCATCACGCGGCCCACACGGTCGATCTCTTCGCCTACCAATGTGGGGAAAAAGTCGAAACAGCCAACGTCGTTGCCGGACCGGTACACCCCACCTTGGGTATTCCCATGGACATGTCGATTCAACTCAAAACGCACTCTGGGAAAATCTGCACCCTCTCATTGAGTTTCAACAACGATGGCCCCCTGGGCACGTTCTTTCGCTATATCTGTGACAATGGTACGTATCTCGCGCGATACGACGATCTCACGACCGGCAGGGACGAGCCAATAGACGTATCGAAGGTCGCGGCTTCGATCGACGGCATCGAACTGCAAGATCGTGAATTTTTCCGGGCCATTCGCGAAAACGACGAACCAAACTCTTCGATCGACTCGGTGCTTGACTGCTACCGAGTACTCAACCAGTTGCAGACCCAACTCGACGACTAGACAAACACCCGGCCAGCGTCTACGTCGACGCTCAGGCTAGGCGACGATTAGGTCGGTGAACTGGTGAGGTACTGAATCACCACGTCGCCAATCATCTGACGGTACATCGTGCGTCGACTGGGTTCGACCAGATTCCGGCCAAAGTTGGCCGAGAAGGTGTACTGGTTATTGATCCGAAAGAAGCAGAATGAGCTAATGAGCATGTGGACGTCAAAGACGTCGATGTCTCGGCGAAAAGCGCCCTCGAGGCGACCTTGTTCGAGCGCCTGCTGGAGCATCTTGATGACCGGACGGTCCAGTCCAGGAAACCCCCCACCGGCGGTGATGAACTGAGCGCGTTGCATGTTCTCATGACTGACGAGACGACTGAAATTAGGATTCGCTTCATGGCGATCGAAGGTCAATTCCGCAAGCTTTCGCACTGCCTGGACCGGATTGAGATTGTCGATGTCCACGCTCTGTTCGGTGATGCGTATGGCTTCGTAAGCCTTTTCGAGAGCGGCGATGTAGAGCAACTCCTTTGAGCCGAAGTAGTAGTAGATCATGCGCTTAGTGGTTCGCGTCTGAGCGGCAATCTCGTCCACGCGCGCGCCAGCGAAACCTCGATCGGCGAACTCCTGGGTGGCAACAGCGAGAATCTCCAACTTCGTCCGCTCGGGGTCGCGTTGGCGCCGCTCAAGACCGGCCGACTTACCCTGATCTATCGCCATGCCCGTCCCTTCAAACGTGAACTATCTAATGTGTTACAACTAACTACTGTAACGAAAATGACCAGCGCGAGATTGCTTCAGAACGTAAACGCTGCTGTCCGGCCTTCGCGGACCGACAGACGCAGCGCTGACGACGGAACAATCTGGCGGCGGTTTGAACACGTTTACGCCGCAAACTGCGTAGGCGTCGACCCGGACATCGAGACGCGCATCGCGTAGTTGATCTTCGGAGTCGCGTCAACGCGACGAGCCCGTGTGATTAACCGCCGCTCGCATCGAGATGTTCCCTCCAACTACGTGGCTTCAACATTCTACTTATCAGGTAAACTGACTTACGAGAAGCGAGGAGTTCCCTGGGGGGAGGCGGACAATATTATGGTCACCGTCCCATCACCAAGAGCCATTTACGTCGTGAAACAGATGGAATTAGCGATTCGAGCACACCTTGACAGGATTTGTCGTGAACACGGAATCACGACGACTCAGTACACCGCACTCAGCGTGTTACGAGTACGGCCGGGAATGTCGTCAGCGCAACTTGCGGTTCGATCATTTATTAAGCCTCAATCCGCGCATCAAACAGTTACTGAACTCGAAAATATGGGCTACATCAAACGAAAACCCGACGAACTTAATCGCCGGATTCTACGGATCAATCTCACCGCTATGGGTCGCGATCTTCTCGAGTCCTGTGATGGTGCCGTCGATCAACTCGAAGGACGGATGTTCAACGGCTTCCCCGCCGCAGAAGTGATGAAACTGCAACATCAATTGAATCGTTGTGTCCGGAATCTGTCGCCCCAACAGTAGCCATCTGGTTCGTACGAGCCATTCGACGGGCGCGCCAGGCGACATCAGCGTCGACGCTCGACATTCCATGTCACAGTTTTACGCGAATCGCCTTCTCACGCGGCCCCCGTCGCCAAAGCAGGATACGAACGCGGAACGATGAGAGCGTCGAGCGCCACAACCCCACCACCATTCGGGAAAACCAGGAGCGGATTCACCTCAATTTCCGCGCACTGGGGTGTCGCGCGTAGAAGACCGCCGATAAGTTCAACCGCGCTCACGAGAGCGGCAAGGTCTGACACCTCGCCGCCTCGAGCGCCACGTAACGTGACGCCGCCGCGTAGCGAATTGATCGCGATGAGGATTTCGCCCCGGTCCGCATCCGCCGCAATGACAACAGCGTCGTTGACGACTTCCGCCCAGACGCCACCGAGGCCGACGAGAACGGTGTCCCCCCAGCTAACGTCCCGACGTGCTCCGACAATAGTTTCGACTCCCCCGCTTATAAGCTCTTCCACGAGAACCCCGTCAACTATGGCATCGGGTCGAGCTACAAGAACCTGAACGAGCATCTCTGCGAACGCCCGGCGCAGTTCCTCTTTGCTGGCAACTACGACAACTCCGCCGACGTCGCTCTTGTGGGGTATCTGCTGCGAGACAATCTTCAATATCACGGGATAGCCAAGTTTCGTCGCAGCTGCCTGGGCGGAGCTAACGTCAGTCGCCAATTCTCCCGAAGGAACTCGCAGTCCCGCGCGGGACAGCAAAGCTTTGGCGCCGAGTTCGCTCGGCGGATTGCGCACATCGAGATCAAGGGCCGTATATTCTCCAGGCATGACTCGAAATTTCGCTTCGCGCACCGTGCGGGAACGTTTCATCACGTTTCGTGCGGCGCGAAGTGCTCGTTCGGGGGAGCGAAACAAGGGCAGGCCAGCATCGAAAATCTTGGCCGTGTTCTCCAGAGGCAGTGGTGACTCGCCTCCCATGATGGTATAGATAACTGGCTTGTCAGCGGTAGCGAGTACCGGCAACAGTGCCTCCACCTGCTGGATGCCCTGCACGTTCGAACCCGGCATCGCAGAGACCACAAGACAACCAACTTCTTCGTCACTTAGTAGCGACGACGCGACTCGACCGTAAAGGCTTGGATCGTTGAGTCCCATGGCAGTGATGTCCACTGGATTGCTAGCAATAGCGTACACCGGTAACTCCTCAGCCAACTTCACGAGGGTCGACGGAGACAGTTCTGGAAGCAGGAGGCCGACGTTGTCGCTCACGTCAATGGCGTAGGTCTTGGCAGCTCCCGAGTCAGTCAAGAACGCGACACCGTCGGCACTTGGTGTCGGACACTTAACCAAGACGCACGCCGTATCGATGAGCTCGTCGAGCGAATCGATGAACAACACACCTTCTCGATCGAGAATTGCTCGCATCACCTCTTGGTCACCGGCAATCGCACCGGTGTGCGAGAGCGACGAAGCCTGCGCACGGACACTACGACCGGTGTGGAGAACACAGAGTGCGACGCCGCGCCGGCGCGCGACTCGTGCCAGCGCGATGAACTCAGCCGGTCTTCGGATCTGCTCGATAAGGAGCGCCACGGCACGCACGCATTCATCGTCAAGGATCACGCCCAGAAAGTCTTCGATGCCGAGCACCGCTTCGTTGCCCGTCGAGATGGTGTAGCTCATGGTGATGTCTTGAGCCATTGCTGCGTACGTAAGGGCCAACGACATCGCACCGCTCTGCGAAATGATGGCGAGACTCGGACCGCCCGCGCGACGATTCTGCGAGACGTCTCCAAATGTCAGTGGGGCGGATTCGGCGAAATTTATGAGACCCAGGCAGTTCGGTCCCGCGAGGGCCAGGCCAAATTTCGTCGCCACGGACGCGAGCTCTAACTGTTGCTCGGCGCCGTCAGCGTCGACTTCCGCATAACCGGACGAGAAGACAATGGCACCCCCCACCCCTCGACGCCCCGCTGCCGCGACTGCGTCTGCGACTCCAGCCTTTGGGATCGCGAGGACGATGGCGTCGACGCCGTAAGGGAGACTGTCGATTGAATCGAAACACGGCCGTCCGTTGATCTGGGTACGAGTGCGACTCACGTAATGAACGTCACCAGCGTAGCCAAAGCGCTCCATCAGGGCAATCGGCGCACCCCCAATCGACGCTGGCACATCAGACGCACCAACAATGGCAACTGATCGCGGGTGAAGCAGGCGTCCAATCGCTTGACGAGAGACTTTGGGCGAGTCGGGCGATGCGTTAGTCACGCTTGTAAGCCCCGAGGCCCGGCCTGAACGATTTATCGTCGAGAAACTGGTTCATTCCCTGCTCGCGCCCATGCTCGGGATCGTTCGCGATTGACTGGTCGAGTTTGGCGTAGAGATACTCTTCCGAGGTCTCCCACTCCATTGAACGTGCTCGCTTGAAGCCGGTCTTTGCCGCCTCGAGAACTGTTCGGTTCATTGACGCAACGTGTTTCGCTAGTTCCGTCGTGCGGTCTCGCAGTTGCTCACTCGGGACCGCCTCGTTCACCAGTCGCATCGCGGCGGCTTCAGCTCCGTTGAACGTCTTTCCCGTCATGATGTAGTAAATCGCGTCTCGAGCGGGAATCATTTCCGCCAGCGACCGCGACACGACAGACCCCGGTGGAATGCCCCAGTTAACTTCGGATAGACCAAAAATTGCGTCGTCGGCAGCTATCGCAAGATCGCACGCGACGAGTGGCGTGAATGCGCCGCCGAAACACCAGCCATTGACCATGGCGATGGTGGGTTTAGCAAAGAACATGAGTCGACGGTACTGCCACTCGTTCGAAGTGCGACGAGAGCGAATCCGCGCTATCGGTCCGCCGGCATCAATCTCACGGAAATACTCTTTCAAGTCCATTCCTGCGCAAAAGGACTCACCTGCTCCGGTCAGAACGAGCACTCTCGCGTTGTCGTCACATTCAATGACGTCGAGGATCTCAAGCATCTCCTCGTTCAACTTGGGGTTCATCGCATTACGTTTTTCAGGCCGATTCAGCGTCACCCACGCTATGCCGTCACCGTCGATGTCAGCGAGAACCGTACTCCACTTTCCAAGTGACCGGCTCTCGGCTTTTGCATTTGGATTCGATGTCACTTTAACTCCTCTATTTCCGAGTGGCTCAGCTCCGATCTGCACGGCGAAGGGATCACTGCGCCGGGGTCAAGTTGAAGACCCACTCGTATGCCCTCCGTCGGCATCCGTGAGAACGCCACTATCAAGACTGCCACATATCAGGTTACCTGATATGTGGCAGGAACCTGCGGCTGCGTTACGAACTATCGAAACGACCTACAGCGATGATCGCGACAAAAGCAAAGGGCTTCTTCAACGACGCGACCTCCTACGATCGACGTATCAGGAAAACCACGCACTGTTAACGAAACACGCGTGATTGAATCGTCTGACCCGCTGGATGTTGGTATCCCCGTAGATGTTGAACCGCCGCACCAATAGTGACTTCGATTCAGCACGTATCGCAAGAGACGTAATGATTATGACGCGAACGACGGCTGCCGCTACTCCAATCGTCAGCTTGCGACGAAGCGAGAGACTCACGCCTATAGCACTGTCTTCTCGGCTCTCCTTTGGGAGGAGAAATGTGAAAGACCCCCACCCTTCGGTGGGGGTCTTTCAAGAAATCCCGGCGGCGACCTACTCTCCCAGGGAGGAACCCCCAAGTACCATCGGCGCAGGTGGGCTTGACTGCTGTGTTCGAAATGGGAACAGGTATATCTCCACCGCCATAACCACCGGAAATCATGCGCTCGACCTCTTTCGAGATCAGAAACCGGCGTCAGCCAGCTCCCTGAGCGTCCTAGAACGAGCACGAACATCAAATTCCAAGCCCTCGGCCGATTAGTACCGGTCAGCTGAAGACGTTACCGTCCTTACACTTCCGGCCTATCAACGTGGTCGTCTGGCCACGGGCCTTACCTGGTTAACCCAGTGAGAGATTTAATCTTGAA